>Ga0214545_1002385_pt1 | contig 36182 bp, 26 predicted proteins | sample CNSS4metaG_FD_160064 | JGI IMG/M metagenome (GOLD analysis project Ga0214545, IMG submission 160064) | Root nodule microbial communities from cowpea collected in UCLA plant growth center, Los Angeles, California, USA - CNSS4 | ecosystem: Host-associated > Plants > Roots > Nodule | place: USA...
AAATTAAGGAATTTATTAGCATGTTGGTTTAAGGTTAAGCTAATCTTGGGTCAACAAGTCCACCCTTAAGTCAAGGTCAACAAGTCAACTCAAAATAGTCAACCACAACCAACTTCAAGAAATTGAAGCTAAAGAAATGCAAAATAAAGATAGAGAGGATAATGCCTTCCCTTTTGTCATGCTCCTAGTGATCCTCCTAGGGTTGGCCTCCTTGGAACTTGATGAGGTGGTCGCATCTTCATCATGATGTATATATAAATGTGTAAATACTCTTTATCGATTGGTCTGGTATGCTTGGTCTGTGTCAGTGCATAATTCCTTGGAAATCCCTAGGTGGGATTTCCGGGTCGTGCTCTAGTGGTCGGGACGTAATTCCATGGCCCCTATTAGTGGGTGTCCATGGTGGTGCCCCATCTGTATAGCTTGGTAAGGATTAAAGGTAAGATTGTATTCTGACACTCTAAGGAGTCAGTTTGTCTCATCTAGAGCGGACTGATTCCTGTGGTGAGAGTAATAGGAGGCCTAAAATTCATTAAGGACTAACCTTGTGGTGAGGGAAATTGATTCATTATAACACTTGTAACACATAGCTCGGGGGTGAGCAGCTCGGGGTGAGCAGAGGTATCCACCACAAGTGCAAACATCCGCTGAATCCAACCAGGTTATATGTATCCGGATGAGTCAAGTCGTGTCTTAGTGTATTGTATGAGAAGTCATAACATGCTTGGTTGATATATGTATATGGTATGGTGAATATATTTTGACTGTATGGATGAAATCTTTTGTGCTCTAACTTACCCTACTTTCTTTGTTGTGTGTTCTGCTGTGTGGTACTCTCTTTTGCGATGATCATCAACTTGTTGGTGTGAGTAGATGCGAGGAACACCCGTGGGCAATAGGGAGGTGGTGATTCCATTGCATAGTCCGCGTGGACTGACTTATAATTCCTTTATGAGTTTCTTTAGGGCTATGGTCCATGTATTTGTTCATCCTTAGATTTATATACTTTTGGTCAAACTCCTTATCCAATTTTCTTTTGAGCATTGTAAGGAGTTGAGTTTCAAACTCCTAGACTGCACTATTATGTTATCTTTATTGTGACGTTTCCTTTAATTTCGTGTATTAAATTAAATGGAGTGTTACACTTTTCAACTAATCGATGATCTTGTGTGTCAATGTTATTGGAATAAGTAAGATTGGAAATGAAAATCAATCTTTTATAAAAGAAAAAAATCATAAGAAAATTTTAAAATATTAGAAGTATTATGTCAGTTTTAAAATTATAAATATTAAATAAAATATGAAAATCTCTAATTGTCCTCTTGTAATTATTTCCCGCCTAAACACTTTTTTGTCAGCTAACCCGAGCGTAGTTTCTTCTATTTGCTTTTGCCCTAAAACCCTCTAAACCCTAAAACACTCCCCTTTTTGAAAATGCCGTCGGACACCGTCGGCAATGGGGCTCTGGTCCCCCTCACCGGAGATCCGCCGGCGGTATACCCTCTCCACCATGGCCTTGCCCCTCCGATTTGTCGCCTCTCCATCTCCTGGTCCCGCGGTAACACCCTCCACCTCTCCCTTTTCTCGTCCACCGCGGCCAAGGTCGTCGAAGTTAAGCTTACCAGTGAAGATCAAGAGATTCCTGATGCTCACTGGCGCCGAATTGCCTATGGCTCTGTTGCGCCCTTCGCGCTGCTTCAGAGTCGTAGGAGCTCTCTTTCCGCTCTCTTGAAGACTCCTTCTCCGTATCATTCTGATTGGTAATTGGCCACAAGTTTGGGTGCCCGCTTGATTAAATTCAATTCCGGAGAAACAGTTATTTTTATGTTATTTTTAATTATTTTTTTTCCTGTGAAGTAAAATAAAAGTGGTTCAATTTTCTTTAATAAGCTGAGGGCAGGCAAATTTTTTGTTCTAAAAACCTTTGAATGGTGCCTTTGTTTCTTCTAAGGAACAATGCTATTAAATTAGTGTTGTTAGATTCGTTCAACTCCGCTCTCTTGAAGACTCCTTCTCCGTATCATTCTGATTGGTAATTGGCCACAAGTTTGGGTGCCCGCTTGATTAAATTCAATTCCGGAGAAACAGTTATTTTTATGTTATTTTTAATTATTTTTTTTCCTGTGAAGTAAAATAAAAGTGGTTCAATTTTCTTTAATAAGCTGAGGGCAGGCAAATTTTTTGTTCTAAAAACCTTTGAATGGTGCCTTTGTTTCTTCTAAGGAACAATGCTATTAAATTAGTGTTGTTAGATTCGTTCAACTCAGCGGTTTACCCCTCTTGGTTGTTAATATGATTGAGAAATTGAAGGCACAAGTTATTTCTCTTTGTAACATTAGATTTTACTTTTAAATTGGAGGCTTCCAGTGTTTCCATGTAAGTATGTGGTGTATCAAATGTCAATGATGATCTTCAATTCTAAATTGATTATGAATGAAATTTATTTTGTAAAATTGATTTGAAGTGACGTGATTTATGTTTGGATGATTTTATTATTATAAAAGCAAGTTAGCAGTAAAACTCAGCATAAATGTTTTATCCAATGAAAGTTATCTAAAATTACTTTGGCTTAGAATCAATTCTGGACACAGTCAATTCTTCAACGTGATACTAAACACGTGAAAATGTAACTTAAAACCATGTTAGAGGGGATTTCAACATGATTTTGGAGAAACCAAACACACTTCATTTCCTTTCTAGGGTTATCAAATCTGGTTTCATTGGAAGTTTCTCACTTAATATTACATGTGTTGAATCGTGTTTTTGCTTAGGAGTTTTGTGTAAGTGTTCGTGTTGACAATAGCTTATCATGCATGTTTTACTGTCAGGTGGGAGAATGTCCTTCAGTATAGCAAGGAGATAGGTTCTCTTCTTGGGGGTTCAAAGTTGCCCCCAAGTCCTATAATTGAGGACTCAAAAACAATTGTTAAGGTGTTGTTTTAGGTTCTAAATTGTTTTACTGTGCTTACTTGAGCTGAGTCCTTGTTTGTGGGACTTACAATATTGAGAAGTCAATCACATGCTTTTAATACTTAATGTAGAGAGACGAAGAGCCAACATCTTTGAAAGCTGCATGGGAGTTAATTGAAATATTTTATGTCGACAAGCAATCTCAATCATGGCTACCTGAAAGGCTGGTTGATTGGTTAACTGTAATAATCTTCTTTTATTTTCTTGATGGGATTCGTAAATGGTTGCCTTTAATTTTGACAATGATCACTGTGCTTATTTTAGTTTACTACTGCATTGTATGACAGGATTATGACAGCCTATTTACTAGCACACATGAAACAATTCATGGCAAGCTTGTGGATTTTCAGAAAGAACTAGTCAACATACAGGTCTGGTCATAGCTCATCTGATGAATAATAATAATATCTTCTATTTGTCTATGAAGTTAAAGTATTTGGAATTTTTAAGTCTTAATTCAAGAGTCTTGAAATGGGTGAATAGATATCTCGTTTTCCCATAGAGTCTCATTCCATACGGCATTAAGTTGTCAGCATAAATATGTTCTGTGAAAACTTTTTCTGGAGACTCAAGGTTACACTGAATTTAGTTTTGCTTCACTTGATGGTATTTAGTGGATCTGTCTATTGGGTAGTAGACTCCTTTTATTAATGGTGTTTTCTAGACTTCTAGTTCTATCCTTTTGATTCTCACATCTACAATTTGCCGTGTTTAAAGATTACCTTTTCCTGGAATCTCTACTAATTATTTTGATAAATTGATTGTCATTGTGCTATAAATTGGATATTCTCTTGGACCTTAATTCAGCACTTTTGTCCCCTGTCTTAGATAGAAGGTTTTGGTCTTCTTATCCTTCTGGTAAGTTTTTTTGAGTCTGACTTGTGTAACCCATATGCTTAGTAGGGGTTCCTCTTTCAATTTGATGAACCTATTTGGAAGTACTAAGTTCTCTTCTCTATTAAGTTAATCCTATTTTGAAACCATCATTGTTAAAATAAATACCATTTGAGATTGAAAACAGAAAAAAATGCTTTAGAGATAAATCATCTCTAAGCATATTTATATATTTATAAGGGGTCCTTACATCAAAGATGCTTAGAAAAGATATGAGCAACCTATGCATAGGTGACAAATCGGTAATACAAAATAGATACGTTAACATAGGTTAACCTATTTTGACAATTTAAGCTATTCAAATATGTTAAACAATTCTGGCACTCTTTCTCTTGAATCATATAAATTGAATTCCAAGTCTCTAATGTAGCCACGTGTTGATTGTGGTCAACTCATCAGCATGTGTATACCACATGCTGCCTTCCAGTATCGGAATTGCACTTAACTGTTGCCTTTCATCTCATTGTTGTCTTTTGGGCATGTTTCTACCCTAGCCCTCTTAGTTCGTCGCATCTTGCTTGCTCCCCTAATGCGTAGGGTTTCTTCCCCTCATGACAAGGTGTTTTTTCCCTCTCTCATCATATCTTCTGGCTGTCTTTGGAATGGCCTTTACTTTTTTTTCCCTAATCCTATTGTTACCATGACAAAGCTCAATTGGAAAAATTACTTATCTTGGTTTGTGTCTATGGAGTTATCATTCCTTGGTCAAGGATGAGAGTATGATGGAAGGGGAAATATTTTTGTTGACGTTGTTATGGCGGAAACAAGTAGCTTTTATGCATTTTGGTACAAAGTCATTGCTCAAGGATATTAGAAAGACCTATCCATTATAGTGCATATTTTTGTTTTTATCTTTCAATGATACATAATAGGTCCTCGATTTCTATTACATCTTTGCATCTCTTTTTGCCCCTATTTTCTTTTGTTGTTGTGGTCTACATTAGTGCTCCGACCTATTGCGGTGGATGCACTTGAGGAAGAAGGCAGGCAAGAAGATAGGGGGAATAGCCAAATCTTTGTGTAATGTGATGTTGATTAGGTAGGTTCTCTTACAGACATTGTACTACATGATATATTTTTTTCAATAAAGGAAATATTATTTTTTGGAAAAGCAAGTTGTTAGATATTGTTAAGATTATGTTAGTTACAATATCTTATGTTAGTTACGATATTATGTGTATCTGGGTTTAGCCCATATTTTCTTCATTATAAATATATTATCCTATGTGTATTTTCTACACAAGGGGAGTTAACCCTGTACCTAGTTTTTCACTCCTTTAACACAAGTAACAAAATGTAGTTGCCCAATCAACTACTAAAGCTGAGTATAGGGAAATGATTTCTCTCACTTGTGAGCTTGTGTGGGTAAAACAATTCCTCTAGGAATTAGATTTTTGTGACATTCAACAAATGAAGATGTATTGTGATAATCAAGCAACTCTTCACAATGCTTTTAACATGTGTTCCATGAGAGGATCAAACACATAGAGACTTGTTTTCATCTCATTCAAGAAAATGTATCCAAGGAAATTGGTAGTGAGTTTGTTGGGTTGGATGATCAACTTGTAGACTTGTTGACAAAATTGTTTAGAGAATCTCATTGAATTTATTTGTTTCAAGCTTGGTGCATACATTCTGTTGCTCGAACTTAAGGGAGAGTGTTGAAATAGGTTTAGAGTAGGCTATTTGTTAGCTTTATTCAAAAGCTGTTTTGGGTAGTACCTAATTGTACTTATGGGTAACCTTTGGAAGCTCTCAAAAATATAATTTCTCTTTTGCATTATTTTCTGAAGTGACTGAAAAGGGAAAAAGGAGAAATAAATGAAATCTAAAAGACAACTATGGTCTATGGTCTTTGTATTTGAGTTTCCAACCTTGGAAATAATTGTCACTTTAGTAGGAAAACAAAATTGTGAGATAGTAACCCTGAAACTATATTTTCTTGAGCTGGCTTGTGGATGGATCAACTGGTTAACCCCAGATTTGTGATTCTGGCATTTAAGCTGCAAGTCAAGTGACTCTGAGTGCAATTTTAGGTCAAATTGTCATTTAGAAAATTTAGAAACTAAAGTAGCATCCCTGCTATGCATAACCTCATTAGTAGGAATCTTATCTTGCGCAAGTCTCCATACTAAAGCATATTTGGAATCAGGAATAATGGAATGCCAAATATTCTTTAGCCAACTATAAACAGGACCAGTTTAGCATACAAAAAACAGTATGCATCCTTGGAACTAAAATTCCATTAGTAGTGTTTTCCAACTTGGGAGAATCTTAAACCTCTATCTTTGGTATTCTAATTTTATATATATGCCTGACAATGTCCCTATGGCTGTCTTGAATAACTATGGGAATAAATCAGCTACCCCAAAAAAATGAAGTCTGCCACAATGAATGTAAAGAACTATGTAAGGATTGATGAAATCATTTTTATTTTTATATTATTCTAAACATTAAACATACAAAATATATATAATATGTATAATCATTTTTATATCATCATTTTGCTTTTTATATTATTCTAAACATTAAACATACACAATATATATAAGTTTTGTAGATTGGTTCTGTCAGCAACTTCAAATGGATACTACATTGCTACATGAATATCGCATGATACCTATGGGGTGACACTCTGAAAAATTTTTGCTCCTACAAACGCATTGCACTGTCTGTTTATTGGATTGGCATGAAAAAAGTGATAACGTTTTTTTTAGCTGCATGTCCTATTTGTTAGTAGAATAAGTACTAAGCATCTTCTCCATAAGGTCTTCTTCAACCACTTCCTATTCACATGGCAGCATGGGAAGATATAAGCATGGATTTTAAAACAAGTCTTGACGACAAGAGATGAAGCACTCGGGTAGTTGAAATTTCATTTGGAAAGAGCTTAAGGACAAATGGCTAAATTCACTAACCGACACAAGAAAATTTCGAAGATCAAAGTTTGTGATTGGGTATATCTTAAAATATTTCCTCAAACAAGTATCCATGCCCACAAGACTACACCTAAAGTTGTTTGCATGTTTTTATGGCCCATACCTTGTCCTCAAACAGGTGGGATCCGTGGCTTACAAATTACAACTTTTCGAAGATGCCCAGTTTTCCATGCCTCAATTAAAATTAGCGGTTGAAAATCATCATGTGGAGAAAGAGCTGCCAGTTAATGTTCAGGGCTAAGTTTGGGTTTGTTTTCCAAACCAGATTTTGGATAGCAGGATGAACCAATACATCAAGTATTGGTGCAATGGCAAGAGGGGGCTCCAGAAGCAAGAATGTGGCATGATATTCCAACAATACGCTACTAGTTTCCTGAATTTAGCCTTGACGACAAGGTTGTTTGTTTCAGAGGCAGTGTGTAATGATAAGCAAGTGAAAAAGGAGGGGGATCTTGAAAGTTTATGGTAGAAGAAAAAAATTAAAGGAATCAGGGGAACAATAAATGAAGTCGTGGAACAATGAGTGTATGCAGTACTATTGGTGGGAAAGTGGGGAAGAGGTGGAAGTGGTGTTTTCGGTTGGGAGTTGGTCTCTACAATTAAGACCAATCAGATCCTTTGAGGGACACGCTTTTACTTTAGAATTTTGAGTTGTAAACGAGTGTTAACTTTTGTGAAAGGAGAGAGCTCCTTTGTATTCGTTTTCTGTTTTCTTTTTCCTAAGCAATAAAGATAGAACGAACACCAATTTTATTAATCAGTGCTTTGGGTTTCTGTTTTCCTCGTCTCTTTCTTTTATCTTTTGTTCGAGTATCCTATCAGAATTTTGATTCAATATTCCCTCTAAAACATCTTACTGATCAACAAATCTATGGCTTCAGATGCAACATCAATGCAATATTAGGTCTTCTTACCTTGTGTGAAGACCCTTTTGCTATTTGCTATTGAGATATCAATATATATAATCACAGTTTTAGTGTTTGTTTGGAACTTATACTGAGCTATTTCTCTATTCTTTGTATTCCAAAAGAATCTACCTCAACAAATATGGAATAGTCTTAGTCTATTACTTTTTATATCATCCCTCATGTTACCTAGCATGTTTTTTGTTTAGCTAATGTCTGTAGCCAATGTGTTTGATCAATTTCTTCAACGATGAGAAAATAAAATTACAGAATCTGTTTGTGCAGGTGATTGAGGACGATTCCAGATATTGGGAATTATTATCATCTGCATTGTCTGTTGGTTGGCTCGATATTGTGGTAATGTTACTGCATTTCTGACATTTTTCTTCGACATATATTTCCTTTTAAATAATGACTTTTATATTAAGTTGCTTTTTACTTGTAGGTGAAGATGCTGCGGTTGCATGGATCCTACCAATTAGATCAGCTCAGTAAACGGGAGGTTGGCATGACAATTATGAAAATATTATTATATGAAAGAGATGAATTTTACACAATTTTCTTTCGGTAATTTTGTAGTTCGTATGTTACTTTTTCCTGGTAAAAATCTGTTTTTTATTATTGCCCGTGGTTGAAGAATACTCAACTAGATTCAAATCTCTTTGATACTTTGATCCTTTATTGCTTGTTCTGGTTTTTGTTATTAGAATTTTTTTTTTCTTAACCACTAAATATTCCCCTTATCTTCATCAATAATAGATGACTATTATCTCAATCTTTAGTGTTGTGAGCCTTGTATATGCGAGCATTAAAGGGAGTTTCTTATCTAATTGTAATACACCTAAACATAATATACTTGTTAAAAGATTTATATCCTAGTAGGTGCTTCCTTTATACTAGCAGACCTTGGTAATACCCACATGTTTTTTTTTTTTTTTTTATCACAACAAAAGGTTCAAGAACCTATTGCTCTGATCTAAATGTCTCATTTTAATTTAGCTGAGGTGTGTATCTCCAAAATGCCTCATTTTAGTAGAATTTGTATGCAAAATCAGAGTGCCACAGTTTTGGAATCTTTAGGTTTGTTGTGGGTGTTCATGACTGAATAAACTTAGGTGATGTTTTGATAACCTCCGTAGTCTTTGAGATACTAGTGAAGAGTCTGTTCATAGATTTTTCTTTCGTGTTGTAAAATGTTTCTGTTTTCATGTAGAGACTATCTCCTTGATTAATATTCTTTTAACAATTCTATCTTGAATTGCGTATAAGGTTTGAAATAGGTCAAGTTGTCTATAAGGAGCCCATGGATTATTTTTGTCCACTTTAACCAAGCCTATTGGGCTTGATCTAGGCTCCTAGTCCTAAGATTAAAAAAAGAGAGAAAATATATTTTGGAGGGCATGAAAACCCCATCTAATGATCTTCTATTTATAATGATAGAAATTTGATACAAGAGGAGATGGAAGATCAAAAGTCCGCAGTAGAGACCTAGGTACAACTACAGACCTAGGTACAAAACTAGAGACCTAGGTACAAAGTGAGGTACAATTGAAAGAGGTTCCCAATGCACTACTCTCTACTTAGACTTAATAATTACTCTAACATAATCATATTTCATAATTACTCTATCACTCCCCTCAAGCTGGACCATACAAATTGTATGTACCAAGCTTTGAACAAAAGAACTCAATCTGAAGTTTCCTTAAGGACTTGGTCTACATATTTGTAAGTTGGTCATTTGACCCAACAAATTTAGTACAAATTTCCCTTGACAACAATTTTTTTCGAATAAAATGGCAATGAATTTCTATGCGTTTAGTCCTCTTGTGAAATACTGGATTTGATGCAATGTCGAGAGTAACTTGGTTGTCACAATACATCTTCATGATCTGGATTTCCCATATGTTAAGTTCTTGAAGGAATTGTTTTACCCATATAAGTTCAGAAGTAAGAGATGTCGTTGCCCTATATTCAACTTCAATAGTTGTTCGGGCCACTACATTTTGCTTCTTACTTTTATAGCTAACAATATTTCCTCCGAGGGAAACACAATATCTCAACTTGTATACTTATAAGAGTATATCTCATGAAAATTCAACAAAACAAATAAAGATCCATGAACCCAAATGAAATTGTAGCCACACCTAAAAAAAAAAAGCCACAAATTAAATTGAAGCCATAAAATGAAAACAAAATCTTATTAATTTGAAGCCACAAAATAAATGTGGAATGCTAGTTAAATTAAGCCACAAAATGAAAACAAACCCTAATCAAAAGCAAAAGCAAAGCCCCATAAAAATAAAACCATAACTAAATTAAGGCACAAAATGCTTTTCAAATGCATAGCCCCAAAATGGAAACCCTTCCTGAAGGAGGAGAAGGCGATACTATGCGAGCCAAACCCGACGACATGGTGAGGTTGGGTGACAAAAGGGGATGGCACGATGAGGGCCCAACACAAGGTAAGAACACAATGTGAAGTGAGAACATGACAAAATGAGGCAGTGAGTCGTAGTTAAAGGAGAGCATAGGGGTGATGATGACGATAATGACTAAATTTGAAAGATGAATGTCCAGGTATGAAACATAAAATCTAAATCACGGGAGTAAATGAAATGACCCATATGTGACCATTTTCTAATTCTCATACAATGATTTGGAATAATACAAAGTGTTGTTGATCATCTTTTGTTCTATTGTTCTTCCCAAGGATGTATCTATCTCATTTTTTATATGGATGACATTGTTATCACATGTAGTGATAAGGAGGGTATTGTACAGCTAAAACAATATCTTACTTAAAAGTTCCAAACAAAATATCTTGGACATCTGAGGTATTTCCTTGGTATAAAAGTGGCACAATCCAAGAATGGTTAGGCCATGTCTCAAAGAAAGTATGTTCTTGATATTTTAGAAGAAACAATGATGATAAATTCTAAGCTTGTAGATACGCAAATGATTCCAAGTGTCAAACTTGTACCTGACCAAGGACAACCTTTTACTTATTCTAGGAGATAGAAAAGCTTAATTGGTAAGATAAATTACCTCCTAATGATCCATTTTGACATTTCCTTTGTAATAAGCATAGTATGTCCATTTTTAAGCTTTCCTTTTCAAGATCAATGGGATGTAGTGATGTGGATCCTGAAATATATTAAAAAGGCTCTTGTAAAAGACCTCATTTATGAAGATAAAGGAAATACTCAAATTGTTGGATATTGTGATGCTAACTAGGCTAAGTCACCAAGTGATAGATGACCCACTTCAGGGTATTGTGTTCTTGTTGAAGGTAATTTAATATCATGGAAATGTAAGAAATAAAATGTTGTGGTAAGGTCAAGTGCAAAAGCAAAATACTCATGTCTAAAAACACACCTCAAATAGCTTAAATTTGAAAAAAATTCCCAAATTTACCTTGTACGTGACAACCAAGCAACATTACACTTTGCCTCTAATCTATCTATGAGAGGACCAAACATATTGAGGTGGGTTGTCATTTTATAAGAGGAAAGCTCGAGTCTAGAGACATTATCACTACATTTGTCAACTCTAATGAATAGTTGGCTAACATATTCACCAAATTTCTTAGATGATTGATGATCGATTGATGATCGACTATGTCTGCAGCAAGCTAGGGACATATGACCTATATGCTTTAACTTGAGGGGTAGTGTTATAATTATAGAAATAAGGAGGTGATCCTTTATAGTTGGGGAAATATTAAAATAAGGAGTTGATTCTCTATATAAAGGAATACTTGGAATGTGTGTGTGTGTATATATATATATATGTATATATTATTAGGAATTTCTTGATTTATTCCCCGTATCATATTGTTCATTAGTGGATATCAAATCTTCTCTATTAATTTTATTAATTTCTTTTTACCAATATAAATAGAGCAACCCATGGCCTCTTGGAAACATATAGTTTCATCTCAATTTTTCTCTCTTCCAAAGAGTTTAACATTCAACAACGCCATTTTTATGATGAGTGTGTGGGTAAATGAGGGAATGAAAATACCTTTAGATTTTATAAAAGTACTCTAAAAGGGAGAAGTTTTCCACCCTAATCAATTTGAATAGCTTTAAGGGGTTTGTTAAAGTATAATTCAGCCATATATTTAAATTGTTGAAAACTAGAAAGAGCTTTAAATTTTTGTTTAAGCAAATATATTCAAGTAAACCGATATTAGGTGTCCTCAAGTGAAATTTTGTAAGAAAAAAAATAGATGAAGAACAATCTGCAGATTGATATAGTTAACGAAGCTTGAGAAGAAAGTTCATGGGCATGGCCATTCATCAATGAGAACAAAAAGGCATAGAAGTTTTATTTGAAAAGGGTATATCACGATTTCAAAGAACTATAAGTATAACTTTAATATTTGGATGTCTTAGTCTAAGATGTCAAGTATAAGCATTCATAGTAGTACAAATATTTGAAAATGTAGTGTCTTTGTCTTACGTTCTCTTAACTTCGAGTTGCATCTTTGACTTACGTTCTCTTGATGATTCTTGATAAAAGTTTGCTTTATTAATATCTTTTTGCAAAGTCTATTCTTCTGGTCTTGTTAGATACATATCCATGCGTTGAATATAGAGAGAATGAGATTTGAGATTAATTTTCCTTGTGTATAAATCACACATAGGGTAATCTATTTATAATAGAGATGTACAACTAAAAAGAGTAACTAAAAATAAATAGAGTAAATTGAAGATATTGTTTGATATTGTGATTAACAATATCAAACAATATCTAACACCATGTAATATATATTGACTTCTTAAGGTCTTGCAAGATATAGTTGACTGAAGATGTGATTGATACAAACAAAGAATTAGAGGGGCAAATTAGGAAGGCCCAAAAGGTGCATGAGAAGAAGAAATGGAAACCCATTGCATTGCATGTGGTCCACAGGCAAACGCACTATGATTCTGTTCTAACAGAATGGTCTACATGTCTATTTGGAGAGAGAAATAGGCAATGAGAGTATAGGAGAGAGTTTGCGTTTTTGGTGAAGGGGGAGCTGGTTTTTGGGTAGCAACAACCAGATTTCTGGATTGGGTCTTTTGGTAAGAGGAACACTTTTTCCTCTTTGTTTTGGATACTGAAATAATACGAGGGATTTTCTTCTCTTATTCATTACTGTTTCTTGGTTCTTATCAGAGATGTATATTAGAGAGAATCATTTACTGATGACTTGATTGTCTAGTGCTTCGTGTTTTGACTGTATCATACGCCTGCTAATAACATGATCTTTGTAACTTGTCTAATGCAAGCTTGTGTGCTCTTTGCTTCTTGTACTTCAACCATGACTAGTACCATCAACAAGCACTTCCTCTTTGGCATGATTAAGTATCATCTTGGACTTTTGCGTGTTGCTTGTTGCACACTAGATAAAGTATATCAAACACACCAAAACTGCTTTGTTTGTTATAATCAAAACCTGAGTATCTAATGGCAGGACTTAAGGTATTAAGAGTTTCATCTTATGAGAGCTTTATTAGTCTTCGTCATAACAGTTTTATGCTACAGCAATGGTTTCTCTTGTTACAGCAGTGGTTTCTGTTAGACTGGTGATTAGTGTAATGTAACTATTTTGTTAGACAGTTACAATTAAATTGTAACTATGTCTGTATATAATCTTTGTCAACAGTGTCTTGTATTCATCTTGTATCCTTTACCCATGTTTTTACCCTTTTCATAATAATAAATTAGTGGATTAGTTTTCGAACACTGCTATATGTCATGATTTTTTCTCACTCTATCATTTTTTCTTACAGTTAGAAAATGGACTTGTAGAGACTGTTGCTACTGTTATTTCCAAAATGCCTCGATTGCGCCCTGAATCTGTTGGAAAATTAGGTGAATTCTATAAATCCAAGGCTGACTTTATCAAGGTATTTCCAGGTTCCATTTTATTTTAAGATGTACTATTACATTGTGCTTCTTCTCATGAATATGCTGTTGTGTATTTCTATTTTATAGTGCTGGGAAAAATGGAGGTCACAAATTACAAAACTGGATTGCAGTCCATTCTGGATTCAATGTGATAATCAGCAAACTGTTGATGGCCTGAGGAATTTGCTACAAATTATGCTGGGTAACACTGACAGTCTCTGCATGGCTACATGTTTTTGGATTGAATTATACATTTCTCATTTTCTATACATCAGGCCATTTACAATGGTATGTTCAATCTACATATGCAACTATTAATTTTACAATTTATTTTTACTCTTACTGTTGGCTTAAATGATTCCTTTCTTGTATTACCTGTTAATTAAATGGACCTTAACATAACATTGTATATCCCGTTCTCTTCTTCTTTTGCTAACAGGGCATAGAAAGCATGAGTAATTTGGCCCAGAAATGCATCCAGTTAAAACCACAATCTAATACCCATAGGTTGGCAGGACTTATGGTTGGAATTCTCGAGGAAAATACTGAGGTGTTTATTCGACTTTTACTGTCAGTTCCCCTTCATGTTTTTAAAAATTTTGGCCCTGCTACTGCATATTTTTCCCAGTTATTCTGTTATTTGATTCAATTCTTCCTTCTAAATTTTAAACATGAATGAGCATTTTGCAATGTCTCAGGTTGTTTTGGCCGAGTGTTCCAGAGAATTTGGCCCTTGGTGAGATGCTTGCATTTGATTAGCTTATGTTGCTTTCAAAATAATCGTTTTATCAAAACTCTAGACAATTATGCATAGTTTCTCATGTAGTTTGGTTTGATGATAATGGCACGTGTATGTGCTATGTATCAATAAAATAGGTTGGTGGCACATGCTATAGAACTGTTGACTGCAGGGAGTGAGCAAGCAGAGGTTCTTCTGCATGAGGAGCGATATAACCTGGGGGGAATCAGCATAGTGGAACTACATCGGCTTGTATATGCTCAAATTCTATCATCACATGCATTGACCTGGCAGGTAAGTATAGCTACTTCTGCATGAATATCCTTTTAATCTGACCTCAAACTAATGAATCATGATTACATGAATGTCTTAATTCACATCATAATTTGCTGTTGCACATAGATAAACGTCTTGGATTTTGACATATATGGTTGATAGATTGAAGTAAGGATGATACCAATGTCTCAAAATAAACAGGATTTAGCAATACCAAGAGACCAAAACAAGCTTTATGAAATGGAAGTTTTTTATGAGATTAGAGTTTGATGAAAATGATAATGTTATTTGAGCAAGTAATCTGTTTGTGCTCTTATGGTCTAATGTTTACATATCTGCAGATAGCTCCAATATATTTATCATCGTGCGTGAAGCAAGGAATGGGCTTGTTAGAGAATTTATTGTATAGGCAATCTGTTCAACACAATAATGTGCTGCTTAAGGTAACTGTTTTAGCTTCTTAGTGTTTGTTACTATCTGTTTGCAAGTATATTGTTGATATACTTTTGAGTGACAGCCATATACTTGCTACTCTTGTAGAACATTGAGATATGCCGGTTGTATGAGCTTGACGGTATTAGTTCAAACATCATGAAGGTAACTTGCAGATCTTGATTGTGTGTCTGGCTTGAGTGTTAAAAAACCTTCCACTGTTCTTTTTACAATATGCACTAGAACACTTGAACTATGTAAGAAAATAAATAATTTTGTTGTTGATATCAATCACACGAATTACATTCTCATCATCTCTATCTGTAGTTATCAAAACCCTTGAAACAGGAAGTAAAAATATGCTGATATAAATCAGAAGATTTTGTAGATATATTTTCCTAATTACTATGGAGATATTGAGACTATATTTTATGCTAATAATCTGCTGTTCACAACAAGAACTGACCTGCATAAGAAATATGTAGATTGCTGGAGTATACCACTGGAAGCATGGTCATAAGGGTGCTGGGGTATTCTGGCTTCAACAAGCCCAAGATTCTAGTTGTCTTGATAGGATTGCCCAACAGTTATTTGATTCTGTTGGAAAGTCAATATCTGATGAAAGCTTCAAGGTAGTTCTCATAATACTCCAATAAACAACTTACTGAAAGTTTTTCATATATATTAGTTTATTCCTATTTCTGAATTTGTTTTCTTCATAATTATTTAGACTTCTAGTTTTTTCCATTCTCTTACAGCAATGGGAAGGCATGATTGAACTACTGGGTTCTGAATCTAAGCCTGCTGGGGGTCTTGAATTTTTGCACAAGTATGAGTGTGCTATTCAATGCATTTTCTTGTTTCCTTGGCTTTGTCTAGTTATATATTATTTTCGTAGTTCTTGCATTTATTAAATGTTATATAAATATCAGGTATAGGGATTTCAAGAAATCCCTTCAGAAGGTATCTGGTGGAAAATCAACTGAGCTAGCCAGGCAAGCTGTAGGCTCCCTCATGCTGGTATTGCTCACACTTCTGTGATTACTTTCACTATGGTAAAATTGTGTACTGATTGTACAATCTATTCTTTTCACTTGTTATTATCTGATCTAGTTGGCAACACCTTGTGATAAGCACCCAAGCACTTGGGAAAACCATCCTCAAAAGCTAGTTGTTAAGGTGGAGGACCAATGACTTAAATACACATATTACTCATTGTGAGAGTTACACACCCATAATAACCAAGTCCCGATCATAGCACTGTCCTAAGAACCGAAATCTAAGCTACTTTACTTTCATTCGATGACTTTTCATTCAACTATCACATTGATTAGAACAATCCACCGGTCATAATCCTTTGTGGTAGCCCTTTTTGAGACACCAATGATCAACTTTATAGCAGTTGGTGTAACTCTTGACAGTGATAGCATGAATTGCAAACTTTGTTGATTCATAGGGAATATCTCCTTTCGAGACTGACACACTTTAACTTGAAAGTGATCTGAATCAGCACTCTTGATATTTTGAGAGTTTTGATACACCCGTTAACTTCTAATTCTGCAAATGTTTCCCAATAGAATCTCTATGTGAGTAATTGATTTACAATTTATAACAGAAAACTACCCGTAAGTGGGACCATCCAGCCATGACACAACATTCTAAAGTACACTTTCTTAATCATAGGTCTGCTATCAATTTATCCCCCCAAAGCTTTGATCTTATCTCAAAGGGAAATGAATGGAATTTTTTTTTTACTTAAGACTGAAAATATAAGCAAAAGAACTTACGAGATTGATTATCTCTTAGATGATCTTTGTTATTTATAGAAGAAAATTACATTAGGAATATCTAGGTAATTAATGCTAGCAACTCATAGGTGGAACATATATTGATTTTTCAATACAACTGTTAATTACCTAAATTAAATACCTATTCTAGAAACTACATATATTTAATACATATTCTTATAGTCTCCCTCAAGTTGGAGCATACGAATTGTATGTACCGAGCTTGAAACAAATAAATTTAATCCGAGGTCCCCTTTAGGATTTTGTTCACATATATGTAGGTTGACCATTGAATCTGACGAACTAAGTACAAATTTCCTTTACAACTTTTCTTGAATAAAATGATAATCAAGTTTTGTGTTTAGTCCTTTTATGGAATACAAAATTAAAAGCAATGTAGAGAACAACTTGGTTATCACAATACATCTTCATTTGTTGAATTAAAACAACAATCTATACAATCTATACTTCACAGCCAATGCCAACCAGTGTAGTAAGTATCATACAATTCACGATACGAATTGTACGATACGATACAGCCCCTCCGCGATACGAATCGTGAGATGTATCGTTTCTACTCCCGAATCATAAACGTATCGTACGATACAAGTGCGAATCGTAAGAATCATGATTTGATTTGCGATACAAAATTACCCCCAAATTAAAACCCTAAATTTCCCCCCTGACAATTTATCCCCAATTTAAAACCCTAAATTTGACCCCCTTTATTTTATTCACATTGAAACTCTCTCTCTTCGAAACATATTAACGTTAAAGAGCGAAGCTGTGTTCTCGACCTCTCGACTTTTGCTTGCACTCTGGTGGTCACGGGGTGGTGCTGTGGTGGTCGCACAGTGGTCGTACAGTGGTCGCGAGGTGGTTGTGCGGTGGTTGCGAGGTGGTGGTTGTGTTTCGTCTTGCGAACGCTGTTCATCTTCTGTTTGTGTGTGGTGATTCTGTGGTGGTCGTGTAATCTGTGGTGGTGTCGCGGTGGTTCTGTGGAGGTCGTGCGGTGGTTCTGTGGTGGTCGCACGGTGGTTCTGTGGTGGTGCGGTGGTTTGGTATTATGTGCGAGGGAGTGTGTTTTGACGTTTCTGGGTAGTGGATTTTTCATTTGTGCAGTTGCTGAACTTCAAACATGAGTAAATCAAGAAGGGAGGTCGATATTACTTGGAATTACTGTGATAGTGTTCTACCAAATAGGCTACAAGTTAAATGCAAGTTTTGTTCTCACACTTGTTGGGGTGCTATAATAAGAATGAAACAACACCTTGCTGGAACAAAAAAAGATGTCATTCCATGTTGTAGTGTCCCTGACGATGTGAAAGAAATATTTGTGAAGATGCTAAAAGGTAAAGAAAAAAAGACAGAGGATGGCAACTTTGATTGTGGAGGAGACTTATCAAAAGAAGTGACAAAGGGAAAAAATGATCTTCAACAAATGACAATCAATGCATCATATAAGAATAGAGAAGATGTAATTAGAGAAATTTGCAACTATATTTATGGCAATGCATTGCCATTTGACCTTGTAAGGAGCCCTCTTTTTATACAAATGTTGAAGGTTGTTGGAGACTATGGCAAAGGGTTAAAAGCTCCTACTTATCATGAGGTAAGGGTTTCATATTTGGAAAAAGCTATGGATAATGTTCAACAATGTCTAGAAAAGTATAAAACTGATTGGGAAAAATGGGGATGTACATGGATGTGTGATGGATGGATAGATGATAAAGGAAGATCATTGACTAATTTTCTTGTTAACGGTCCAAGTGGGACTGTTTTTTGAAATCTATTGATACTAGTGATGTCATTAAATATGGGAAGAAAATGTTTGAGTTGTTGGATAACATGGTGGAGGAAATTGGAGAGGAGCATGTTGTCCAAGTAGTTACTGATGGAGCTTCTAACCTTGTGGCAGCTGGAAGAATGTTAATGGAAAAAAGAACCAAATTATTTTGGTCCCCATGTGCAGCACACTGCCTTGATCCGGTTCTTGAAGATATTGGAGAGCTTCTGGTATTTTACAATACTATTAGCAATGCAAAGAAAATCACCACTTACTTATTTAGGTCGAGGAAGAATGAGAGAGACAGGAGCCTCTCAACCAAAGTTGAAACCAATAAACAAGGACAAGGTGATTTAACGAGCCTTGTGGAGAAGATGCGAAGTTGTTCCAGTGACAAAAAAGGTAGCTGACGCTAGTTGATGGTGGTTGGCTCTGGATGGTGAATGGTGGCCGACAACGAATGATAGACCGTACAATGGAGGATAATGGTGGACAACCACAAAACTCGTGGAGCGGGATCGACCCACTCTAATACCAAAAGACTGAAAATATGAGAAAAAGAGCTTAAAAGATTAATTATCTCTCAACTGATCTTTGTTATGTGTAGAAGAAAATTTCATTAGGAATATCTAGGTAGTTAATGCTAACAACTCAGGTGCAACATATAGAAGCTTTCCAATACAATTGCCTACATTAAATACCTATTCTAACAACTATATTTAATACATATTCTAACATTTTGAATGTCTACAAACTGTTCATACAAATCTCATAAGAATGAAGATGTTCCCGACAAATGAGGACTTCTGTTGCTCCCTGATCCCCATACCTAACAACTAACACATGCTACATGGGGTTGTAAACCCCATTCCTATATTGGTATTGTTTCACTGAAGTTGTTCCCAATGCCTTTATCAGTAGGTATACATGGAAAATAAGATGGATGTGTTTGAAGTGCACCCATGGTCCCCTTTATTTTGGGTTGTGTGTAGTGCTCTCAAGTTGTGCTGTTACCTTTGTTCAATCTTCACTGTTGGTATCGCACTATATCCACTAGGCTTGACATTGTTTTCTCTAAATATTTTTTATCTGTTGTTTTAAGAAGAAATGGCCCATTGGTTGATGATCACTTGTGTTCCCAATGCATTGGGCTGAATGTCTCTCGTCCTTACTAATCTAGTTATTAGCCATAACATCTTCACAAGCTCAAGGTATACCATCTAGTGTCTTGTGAAGAAGTCCTTTATGGTAATGTAGAGCCAAGTCCCCAAGGTCCTTTACGCCACACCGTGCAAGAGACGATGTAGATCAACTCCTCTAACATCAAGGTTGTCAGTGTTGAGCTCAACCTTGTGTTGGATGGGTCCATCTTCAATCCTCCTTAGGTTGCTCATCATGACAATGCTGATGGACATGATAGTGGTGAATGATTTCTTGCTTGAGAAGCTTTATGACAATACTTCTTTTAATGCATGTCAATAGTGTTTGAAAAAGACTAACCACCTTATTACCTAGTTGTAGCTTTTATTGAGGGATAAAAGGGGTTATTTGGGCTTTTGCCCATTCTAGTGTGACCATAAGTCATTAAACACTATATAGAGGAAGCATGAGCAATGTTTGACTGTCTTTACTACCTACAAATTGTAGATTTACTGTTCCTTTTGAACACGATCTCTTATTAAACGCTTGTTGAATACCCTAATCTTTTTTACTTTTCTACTGTTAGTTGTACTTCAGTGGAAGTGGTCTGTTGGAAATAATAAAGTTGGCTGAAGGATTGGCTAAATTATTTTAATAACTCTTTTAGACTTTTATTCACTATTTGAATTAGAAATGACAATGAAAGTAAAGACCTAGGAGGGTAAAATTAAAATACTAATAGAGTATAAATGATTTGATGTTTGGATGGATAGTAACAAAAAATATTAGAATTTGGTATTACTATCCTAGTTTTATCCTATGAATTCCCCCCCACCTAGTTGCATCCAAACAAAAGTGTATCGTGAGATGTAATTGACCAGTTTATACGAATGAATAGTGAATGTCCCAAAGAATGACAATAGAAGATATAGATCGGATTGGCTAACTAAAGAACTTTGTTTAAACTTAAAATTAAACACGTAGTTAGAAGACATTAACTTAGGAGTTGTTTTTTAGAATGAAGAAAGGAAAAGAGCCCAAAATGAGAGCTGCACAAATGCAGCCTTCACTTTCAGTTGTTCAAACATTGATCCTTGTACTTTCATTTTGATCTCTTATCTGAGATCCATGAGTTGGGAACTTTGTCAATAACTATTCTATTCGTTCACTAAATTCTGATCAAGTTCTATCTGTCAGCTTACTACAAAATATGATACGATTCTTCTCATTCTGTAGCTTATGAAAAATCCATCGACTCCTCAGCGCTTTTGGCTGCCTCTTCTGTATGACTCGGTGAGTTATTTTATGTTGTTCATTATATTGCGTTAATATGTAAATTGTAACCTCTTAAGATACCTTTCATAGTCTTATTGAAGGTTAAGCAAGTTTTCTGTACCTCCAAAATGGGTTAGTAATGAATTTCGTACTTCTAAATTTTTTGATGTTTTTCTTGATATCAAACATTTACTAAATATATAAATTTGGTCCTAGCTGTAATTTTATTGTTCTTGAATTCACAATGTTGACATGCAACCATCCTTGTCAGATATGTACTGATATGTAGATGTTCAAAAGTAACAATAAATCTGAGGAGTAGAAAATTCACATATTTATTAAATGTTTGTATAAAATGTACCGAAAAATTATAGCGGTACCAATTTTAGTATGGGGCAATTTTGGAGGGACTAAACTTCTTTAACTCCTTTATCATTATGCATGAAGTGGACCCCCAATGAAAATCATTGTGCTGAGATGAGATGACTGCAACAATAATAAAATTGATATTTTGAAGTATATGTAGCTCACCCATTTTTTAACCGTAGAAGTTGTGGAGAAAGGTCTATTGAGAGCCTTCTGTACATCAGTGTCAGAAGGCTCCCTGCTAAGCGAAGTTGTGGAGAAAGGTCATTGTATGCAGCCAGCATATACAAAGATGCTATCTCCAAATATGAACCATTGTTTCTGTTGAATTTCGTCCTCAAATCCAGTTTCCACTAAGCTTCTCATTAATATTCCTTTTAGAAATGCCATTTAACACATGCTTTAACTGCAAGTTTTTTTAATTCTTCTGTGGTGGCTCTCCGCATATTGTATGCTTATTATTTATGTTTCTACCATTAGTATCCTATTTCCTATTTCCTCCTTCATAACTAGTCCTTTTCGTTGACTCATTCACCATTTAAATATATATAAATAATTCCACACTTGCTTTCCGGAGATTATGTAATTTTCGTTAATTCAAGCTATGGTCTTTCCTGATTTCAAAGCATTGAATATATTAAGTTTTTGGCACATACCATTAGGAAATTTATATTTGCAATCATATATTTTAGTAATTAATATTTTCGTCGCCATTGCCTATGTTTTATGGTTGATTCTCTATCTTTGATTTTTGCATTACATATATTTGTATTCCGTGCATATTTAAATGCTCAATACGTTCCAGCTGTATATTTTACTTATGGCTGTATTGTTGTATTGTTTGTTTTCTTTGGGACAGTTAAAGCTGCTGAATTGGAAGGATTGCCCTATTTTAGGTGTCTCCGAGACCAATCTTCTGCTGAACAAACTTCAAGATTTATCTCTGGCGAAGCTGCGCCCCTACTATACTGAGCCTAGCTTACCCCCCGATGCGCTAAGCTCTATTAGGCTGGCTTTAGCTACAAATCTTGGTCGTGCCATACTCGATGAATGATCTCACCATTATATGTTAGTGGGTGAAGACTATCGACATCATGCAAACCAAACAAGGCAAGTGGAAGAGGTCGTATATTGCTATTTTTCAGTGGTTGTCCCTGTAAATTTGTATGGAAATAGGGCATTTCGGGCTTTGGTTGTATGCTTATTTTTCAGTTAAAGAATTATAGCGACTATTTTAGCGGGAATTTTAACCCTTTTGTTTATATTTCCAAGAATTAAAATCTTAGCTTATCAGGTACAGTTTGATCAATTTTACCTTTTATAACAATCCAGCGACTGCAGTGCATTATAGTAAAACCAGATAAGCGAAACGGGCAAAGTTACAAATGGCTAGAATTAATGTATCTTTCATATCAAGAAGATTAGCTGCCTCTAAAAGGTTTTGTATAAATTTAGGCTTCATGACATGGTTGGATAACTATTCAGAAGTTCATTTAAAAGAAAAAAAAGAGAAAAATCAATGAAATAAGTTTTTTTCAATAGTTTAAAATCAATAGTCCTTTATCAAATCCTTTGGATGATTCTGGGATGATTACTAAGAGATACTTTTACAGCCCCATAACTTTCATCTGCGCCATCATAGCAGTGTAAAATACCAAATTTCCACATGTTGTTTGTCCTTCATATGTTTCCTTCTCTCGTTCCTTTTGCTTGTCTTAGTCCCTACATCTCTCACATTTTCCCTTGCATTTTGTTTTTCTGTACATCACTAAGAATTTCGTTTTTTAGAAAATTTTCAGATTGTTATTTTGTAGAATGATTTTTGAATAGTATAGTCTGAAACTATTTTTTTAAGATGTTTGACTTTTGAATTGTGCTATTTGAGAGTTAATTGCGAAATGTACAATTCAGAAGTCAAGGGAAACTAGATTTTTGGATTGTAAAATATAAAAGTTATTTATTTTTCTTGAATTGTACAATTTGAAATATGTATTTTAAAGTAAATTTTGCCTTCTGTGTTGTACTTTACAAAATGTCATTATTGTTGGACTTGAAAAATTGAATCAAGTTAAGATTCATAGAAGAACAAATGAAGCTAGTTTTGATTATGATGATAAAGGTGTTGAAGATGTATTTTTTTGTTAAAGTTGTCATTGCATGTTTCTTAGTTTTATACAATATAATTTATTACATAGCCTATTTTCTATAAGGTTAAAAAATAGGTTTTGAAAAAGTGTTCGGACAACCAATTAAGTGTTTAGATAATCAATTGACCAGTTAACCCAAATTCATTGGTTACAATGAGTACATAAATATCTTCAAGTTACACGAGTACAAATTTCTCAAATTCAACTTCTCAGTCTCTCCAAAGATTAACAACTTTCTAAATAGTAAAGAAAACACTCTCAATAGACTAAATAATTAAAGCTTACAAAGGATATTACAAAAATGTTTCACACTCCTACTTTTTGAACTAACTAGACAATAGATTTTAGCACATGAGACTATGTATATAAGATGTGGGTATACAAAATTGTCTATCTTCTTTCGTATATATATGTTCTTTCTTTACATCTCTATGTTTTTTCTATGTATTACTGTCTTTCTTCTTCCTCTTGAAGCCTTTTTATATCTTTAGAGATATGACCATTGTAGCTCTTGAGAAAAAAAAAAAATCTTGTGGGACTATGTATCAGAATTTTCATATTCGATACTTCAAAAGAGGAAAGTTATAATATAAACTGTTAGTGTATGGCCGGGTACATCCCGGCCCAATAACGGGAAAGTGGCCAGGATCATCCTGGCCCAGGTACGAACACCCTCACACTCTGGCCCAACCACGGGGGCTTAGATCCAGCGCAACGCTGACAACCCAATAAGTGTGATGGCCGGGTACTTTCCGACCCTCTTGGCCAAGTACATCCCGGCCCAAGGGGTAGCAGGTGGAACATGTGATTATGACGCAGAGGTCAGAGGGGCAGCGAGCAATCTTAGCCAAAAAAAGGAAGGAGTTGATATTTTACGAAGTACAAACGGGCAAACCCCAAAAAAGGAAGGAGTTCATATTTGAGAAGTACAGACAGCCAAATCCCAAAAAAGGAAGGAGTTGATATTTGAGAAGTACAGACAGCCAAACCCCAAAAAGGAAGGAGTTGATATTTGAGAAGTACAGAGACGGTCAAACCCCAAAAAGGAAGGAGTGGATCTTTGACAAAAGTACAGATGGACAAATCTTAGAATGGAAAGAACTAATCTTTAACAAAGACACAGAAGAACAATCTCAACCAATAAGGAAAGAATCGATGCGTGCAACCTCAGTCGGAAAGGGAAAGAATCGATCCTCGAATACAAACGACCCGTAAATAGTAATTACAGGTCCATTAAGAAATTAGTATAAATTAAGGCCTAGTGAACAGGTAAAGGTACGCTGTTCTCACTAACCAATTACACCTCATATCAATCACTTTCTGACTTGAGCGTCGGAGTGCCTGCAGGTACCCCCCACCCCCGGAGTGCAAACGGTAGGGAGATCCAAGAGGAGTCCAGGGAGGAGCAGAAGGAGGTTCGACATAGAGGATTCTTGAGATCGTCTGGTTCCGCACCGAAATAGTATCGATCAGGTACAATTGGTGCCCACCGTGGGGCCAGACAATTCTCAAGCAGGATGGTGTCGACAAGAGCAGCAGTCGATCAAAATTTAGTAGCAGCGGAGATGCAACAAGAGATGAACCGCCAGTTGGAGGAATTGAGACGCAAGAACGAGGAAGAATTAAACGCCCTAAGAGAGGAGAACCAGCGGATGCGAGCGCAAATTGAGCAGAATCCCCCACAAAGGGAGGAATCCCGTAGCAATGAAGAGGGAGGGGATGGTACCGGACGAGACGAGTCCCGAGTACAAACCACCACCAACCAAACAGAAGCGAGGCCTAGAGTAGCTAGATGCCACCCCTTCGTGGACGGGAACATGGAAGTGGAACTTCCCACGCGCTTGTAGGGGTTGACTATGAGCCAGTACGTGGACGTCTTCACCACCCAGGCAGAATTGTATACTTCGGATGACGCAATCATTTGTCGTGTTTTCCCAATATCCCTAAAAGGGCCTGCACTCAATTGGTTCACACGATTACCACCCAACTCTATCGATTGTTTCGATACGTTGGCCAACCATTTTGGCATACAATTCGCCACCAGTAAGCCACACCATCTTACTTCTCTGGCATTGGTGAATATACGACAGGAAAAAGGAGAGTCTCTGCGGGAATTTATGGAACGATTTGGGAAGATATCCTTGAATATCTCTAATTTGAATCCTGAGGTCGCCATGCACCACCACATAACAGCACTAAAGCCTGGCCCTTTCGTTGACAGTCTATGCAAGAAGCCCGTGAAAAATCTGGATGAGCTTTGGACCAGGGCCACCAAATTCATGCAGATGGAGGAACTGAAAGAATTCTGCAATACAACTCGATTAGACGCCCAGGAGAAGAGGCACCATGATAGAGAGCGAATGTTAGCACCCCGATCCGGCCACAGGTTCAAAGACTCTAGGCAGCCGAAATACAGTAGGTACACGCCCTTTGTGTCCAACAAAGCCAGAATTCTGGAGGAAGCACTGAACACCGATCTAATAACAACCCCTCGAAGGGGTCCGACTCCCCCGAACGCCGATACCACCAAGCATTGTCGGTATCACCAAAATTATGGGCATACAACGGAAGAGAGTTTTACCTTGAAAGACAAAATCGAGGAAGTGATACAGGCGGGACACCTAAGAAGATTTGTAAAACGGGAAGGCGGGGGATTCTCTTCCAGGGGAGAATGAGAAAAACGCTACGAGGAACAACCACAAAGGATATCAGGATACCGAGAGAGGGAAGGAGAAGGCACCCGAAGAAGGGCCGAACCCAAAAAAGATGATGAGCGGGATACGAGAGAAAGACTGCTGAGAGGAGTAATCAATTATATTTCAGGAGGCTTCGCAGGAGGTGGAGCCACTACGTACGGAAGAAAGAAGTACGTACGAGCGATTCAGAGCGTCAATGCCGTAACAGTATGTCCTAGGCGGCACATGCCACCCATCACGTTCCGAGACGATGATTTCCAAGCGATCGACCCCCAACATGACGACCCAATGGTGATATCAATAGAGATCGAGGACTTCGCGGTCAGGAAAACCCTGGTGGACCCGGGTAGTTCGGTGGACATCCTATACTAGGGCAGTTTCAGAAAGCTGAGAATTCCAGAAGGGAAAATCCAACAGTACTTAGAGCCGATCGTGGGCTTTTCAGGGGAGCGAGAGAATACGAAAGGCTACGTTGACTTGTTCACCAAATTCGAGACAGGAATGGTAACACGAACGGTAAAAATCCGATACCTTATTGTTGATGCTCACACCTCTTATAATATTTTGCTAGGGAGACCCTCGTTGAATACGCTTGGTGTAGTAGTCTCCACAGATCACTTGGCCATGAAGTTTCTGTCAGCCTCAGGGTACATAATCACTGTGCACGTAGACCAGCCGACTGCTCGGAGATGCTATGCGGATAGTTTGAGAGAAAGACCCAAGTCTCCTCCCAAACGAATAGTGAAAAATGTTGAGAAGGTCGTAGGGGAAGCGGAAGTAGACTTGGATCCTCGGGTCAGCAGCGAGGAGAGGGTGGAACCAATCGAAAGCACAGAAGAATTCCATTTTGATGAGCATCGGTACACCCATGTCAGCAAGACACTTGTAAAGACCCCCGAGATGCGAGAAGTATTACAGGGGAACGTTGATTTGTTCGCCTGGAGCGCGGCCGACATGCCCGGCATTGACCCAAGAGTAGCCAGTCACAAACTATCTATTTTTCGGGAAGCTCGGCCTGTCGCTCAGAAGAGAAGAAAGATGGGGGAGAAAAAAGGGAGGCAGCCAAAGCGGAAGTACAGAAGCTAATTTCGGCAAGCTTCATCAAGGAGGCCACCTACACGACCTGGCTAGCCAACGTAGTGTTGGTAAAAAAGGCCAATGGCAAATGACGGATGTGTACAAACTACACCAACCTTAACAAGGCGTGCCCTAAAGACACGTACCCTCTCCCAAGTATCGACAGATTGGTAGACGATGCAGCTGGACACAAGGTGCTTAGTTTTTTGGATGCATACTCTGGGTACAATCAGATCCCAATGTATCCTCCTGATAAAGAAAAAACGACGTTCATCATGGAAGAAGCTAACTTCTACTATGAAGTCATGCCTTTTGGCCTAAAAAATGCTGGAGCCACATACCAGCGGCTGATGGACAAGGTGTTTCGTCATCTCATCGGAAAGTGTATGGAGGTCTACGTCGACGACATGGTAGTCATGTCAGATTCACTCGAACAACACGTCAAAGATTTGGACGAGGTCTTGGCAGCCATACGGAAGTATGACATGAGACTGAATCCAAAAAAGTGTATTTTCGGGGTTACAAGTGGGAAATTCCTGGGTTTCATGTTAACCCACTAGGGAATAGAGGCGAACCCCGACAAGTGCCAAGCAGTTGTTAACATGAGAAGTCCAGCCAACATCAAGGAGATACAAAGATTGGTAGGGAGGCTAACTGCGTTATCACGTTTTATGCCTAAATTAGCAGAAAGAATCCAGCGGATGTTTAGGTTCATGAATAAAGCGCAAAAATTCGTATGGGATGAGGCTTGCAAGCAATCTTTTCAAGCGTTGAAGGAGTATTTGTCTTCTCCCCCAGTACTACAAAAGCCTAGCAAGGGAAAACCCTTGTTAGTATATCTAGCCATCTCTACCAATGCTGTTAGCGCGGCCATTGTACAAGATCAGGCGGGGGACCAACGACCCGTATACTTTATCAGCAAAGCCCTACACGATGCAGAATTGCGGTATCAGACTGTCGAAAAGGTAATCCTAGCACTTGTGATAACAACCAGACGATTGCGACCATACTTTCAAGGGAACGAGGTAATAGTCAAATTTGACTACCCAATACACAAAGTATTGAGGCGACCCGACCTCACCGGCCGAATGGTTGGGTGGTCTGTAGAACTATCTGAGTATCATCTTCGATGTGAAGCCCGAGGGCCGATTAAGGGACAATGCCTGGCAGATTTTGTCAACGAATTAACAGGAGATCCTAACGTACACGAGGAAGGCTGGATCCTGTTGGTGGATGGCTCCTCCAACGTGAAGGGCGGGGGCGCTAGAATTGTTTTGCAAGGACCGAATGATTTGCTACTCGAGCAAGCCTTGCGCTTTGGCTTTAAACCCTCGAACAATCAGGCAAAATATGAGGCATTAATAGCGGGGTTGACCCTCGCAGCAGACATGGGAGCAGATACGGTGACATGCCAAACTGATTCTCAGCTGATAGTAGGACACTTGGATGACACTTTCCAGGTAAAGGACCCACTCCTATTACGATATTATCACGTTGTGCAGGGCATGTTGAACAGATTCAGAACAACAAGCGTAAAGCATGTTGATAGATCCCAGAATCCCAGAGCCGACTTGCTCTCGAAGTTGGCGACTACCAAAATAAAGGGGCAACATCATACAGTGATCCATGCCACACTCGATCGTCCTACTGTAACCTTGGTAGAATGCAAGACTACTGAGACTGTCACACCAGAGGACGAAGAGTGGATGGCTCCTATTATACAATTAATTCAACATGGTGACACAGACGGAATTGATTACCCTATCATGCGTAGAAAAGCTTCTCGATTCACTTTGGTTGGTGAAGAATTGTACAAACGAGGCTTCTCCAACCCTCTGTTAAAATGCGTCACAAACTGCCGAGCCCAGTATATTATGGAGGAGTTGCACATGGGGATTTGTGGCTTACATTCAGGATCTCGAACCATGGCAGCTCGGGTGTTACGAGCAGGATACTATTGGCCGACTGTAAAAGAAGACTGCGAGAAGTACGTAAGGAAGTGCGCCTAGTGCCAACAACATGGTAACATGATACATCTCAAGTCAAAAGAGTTGCATGGTATTACCTCCCCTTGGCCTTTCGCCAAGTGGGGCATGGATCCTAGGGCCCTTCAGCCCAGGGAAAGGTCAGGTAAAGTTCCTGTTGGTGGCTATAGACTACTTCACCAAGTGGATTGAGGCGGAGCCACTAGCCCTGATCACGACCCAGCAGGTACAAAAATTTGTCTGGAAGAATATAGTGTGCAGGTTCGACATACCAAGCATCGTCATAGCAGATAATGGTAGACAGATCATCGACAAGGGGGTAGCCGAGTTCTATAAGGGACTCCATATCTAACATATTACCAGCTCGGTCGAGCACCCACAAACAAATGGACAAGCCGAAGCAGCAAACAAGGTCATACTGCGAGAACTTAAGAAGAGGCTGGGAGATGCCAAAGGAAGGTGGGCTGACGAGTTATTAGAGGTCCTATGGGCATATCGCTACACCCCGCAGTCAACAACACAGGAAACACCCTACTGCTTAGCCTGTGGAGTAGACGCAATGATCCCGGTCGAGATTGGGAAGCCCTCTTTACGACGCCATCTGTTCAACACGCGTCTTAATGAAGAAAGTATGCTAACAAGCCTAGACCTGGTTCAAGAGCTCCGAGATCAAGTGCGCATTCAGGAAGAGGCTTCCAAACTAAGGGCCCAGCACCGCTATAATACCAAAGTCAAACCCCGATCTTTTCACTAGGGAGATCTAGTATGGCGTATGGCAAGTGCCGCCCGAAAGCATGAAGGGAAGTTCTCGCCCAACTGGGAAAGGCCATTCCGAATCAACGAAGCTGTGGGAAACGACGTATACAGGTTGGAGCACCTATCTGGTGCCCCTGTCCTGGCCACCTGGAACGCCTCACATCTCAAGTTTTATTACAGTTAGTTTGTCAAACGTTTATTTTTCAGACTCTTTTGTGATTCAATTGCGCAATAAATGATGTACTCTTTCCTACCTTGATCTTTTTTCCCTAAGGAGGGTTTTTGGTCAAGAAGGTTTTAACGAGGCATCATAGCCATAAATAAAGCATGATTATTTCATTATTATCCTATGATTATCTTATTTATTGTCAACACATGCATATATTCTGATCAAGCACAACAAACAGTTAATATTTCGCACTCTCTCATGGGAAAGGAAGCTTCATCGAACTAGATGATCCCCCCATATCTATACCAATGGGAAATGAAGCTTCATCGCCCTAGATGATCCCCCCATACAAGCAAAAACTTAAGGTAATACACAACCATACAAAAACTTAAGGATCAAACGAAACAAAGGAAAACACCATCCTGGCCAGAAGTGGCCAAGTACATCCTAGCCAGGAGCGACCGAGTACATCCCGGCCAGAGGTGGCCCACCACATCATGGCCAGAAGTGGAGGAGTACACCTCGTGCCCACCTTCATCTACAAATAAAAATGGCTAGCAACATGCAAAGAGGCACAAGTAGCAGATGCAAACACAAAAATCTAAAGAAGAAAGTTCAAAGCATGGCAACAAAACATACAATGTGCGTTAATACATGTCCAAAAGGTAATAAACCAAAGCTTGACAAACAATTTCTAAAACCAGAAAATACAAAGCAACAAGTCAATCCTCGAGAGAAGCAGTACGTTTCTGTTGCCCAGCAACAGGGATGTCCTCCACAACCATGACGGAGCCCTCGTACATATCCTCAGCAATATTAAAGCGTTCATCTCCCATGTCAAAGTTAAAATAACTAGAAGCTTGGCGCAGGGCCTTGTGGAAACCCTCCTCATGCTGCGACATCACGTACCCCTCCAACTGGTAAATTCGGCCAGCTTTCTCAGTGCTCTCCCTCTTCTCGGCTGCCAGCTCCTCCTTTAGACGCTCCAAGGCCGCCTGAGAATCCTCATCCTTTTTTCTTAAAATCCCTACAGCGCGCTTTCAAGACATTACGCTCTGCTAGCAGCTGTGGTCGCTCATTTTTCACACTTCACAATTGAAGCGAAACCTCTTGCCTCCTGTTATTGGCCTCAGCCTATTTCCTCTACAGACTCTCTATCTCAATAGCCAGTTTGCTTGTCTCTGGTAGTTGGCTTAGCACTATATTCAGATGGCGACCCATCACCATTGCTCTGACATGAAATTCATTCAGTGCATACAACACAGTCTCAGGACGCATGGCTGAAACAATCTCAGCCTCCTCCGACGATAGGGAAACCTCTATGCCTTGGTTGATTTTGAGTTGTGCATCAAACATTGCAACTAAAGAGTCAGCCACACTATCAGCAGAGGAAGTGCCTCGAGACTTCTTGGGGAAGGATGACCGGGGAGTATTCGGCCTTGCGATACGATCCCTATGCTTGCTTTTCTTCTTCTGCACAGTAGGAGGCATCAGGTAAACAACACGAAAGAAAAATGGATGAACAACACGAAAATTGAAAGAAAAACCACAAGGAAGATGAACTTATCTCTTGACGTCAATCTTGATCAACCAAGGCTCTAGATACCACATGATGAGTCCATCTTCAAGAGTAAGGAAGCCAAGGAGAAGCCATGCAGAATTGATGAGGCTTGCATGGAGAAGGATGAAGGTGGAAAGTTAAAAGATGAGAGAAGAAGTGGTGCAACAATGGGGTTTGGAGAAGCTCTCAAGTGAAGTTGGGCCAACACTCAAGGAAGGGGGCTAGAGGAAACCAAGAAGGAGAACTCTAGCCTAAGTTGATTCATAAAATGAGAGGAGTGTGGAGTCATCTCAACAGAATTTCTCTACTATATTCATGAATGAAAATACAAGGGTCCTAAGCTCTCTATTTATAGAATAAAATGAGACCAAGGAGTCTCCAAAAAGTGGAGGGAAAAAGGAGTCTAGAAAGTTGAATTTTGGAGCCAAAAAGGAGCATGTGGGAGGTGTGACTTGCCACCTAAGCAAGTCACACTTGTCTTGCCATGGGAAGCTAACTCTCATCCTTGGAGAGCAAGTTTGAGAAGCTTCTAGGCTTTTCTAGAGTAGACACAATACTCTTGGCCCATTTGGCCCAATTCCCTTTTTTGGTCCAAAATTACTTCTAAAGCCCAATTTCCTCTAAGGCCCAATACATGGCAAAAAAAAAACCCTATTCTACTAGGCCCAAAATACAAAGCCCAAAAATAAACCCTATTCTAATATTTACAAACAAAGAGTTTTAGGCTAGGTCTTCACATCTTCCTTGGCCCATGTAAAGTTCATCTTGGGCCTTGTGTGTGCATTGGAGGCCCATTCCTCTTGTATCCTCCTAGCCATTGCTCTTGTCGTGGGTCCCTTGGTTAGAGGCATCTCATCAGAGTACATGTAGAAAAAATCATGCGAATGACCTTCTCGACCGTGACATACACTATCCCCACTCCTGGCTCGCTCTACACTAATAATGCAATCGTCTACTGTATCAGCTAGAATGTCATACTTCTTACGAAAATCAACTATGGTGGCAGATTTACTAAACCTAGGCAGAGGGAGTTTCACCCGGGGATCTACCCATTTGTACCCCAGGTGACGTAGGGCCGAGAACTCCTCGACACCTACAGAGTCCTCATCGTCCCTCTGAACACTATCACTACACGAGGAGTCAAACACGGTCCCCTCCTCCTCTGAGTCACTATGCCTACTGGAAAGATACCTGAGGTGGTGCAGAGAGGAAACGCTCGGCTGGAGGTGGCTCACTTCCTAAATGGATCCTTTGCCTCAAAACATCAAGACCCCACCTCTATTTATAGTGGACCACTTTCACAAGAGTAACCCCCTCATCACCATGAGATCTCGCTCCATCCAACGGTTGTCGGCACATCTCCTTTAACTCCCCACCTACACTATCTTATTATTATGACAAGACAACCTCGAACGGCGAGCCAAGTTAATACTTTTTCTTTCCCCATAATTAAAGCAAGTCTCATAAACACAAGTGGTTGGGGATGCCTCGACACCATTTCCAAGAACAACACATCATAGCCTCTTGTGAACTTTGTTCACTATGAGCCTAGGGGGGCTGGTGTTAGTGTATGGCCGGGTACATCTCGACCCAGTAAGGGGAAAGTGGCCGGGATCATCCCGGCCCTACGAACACCCTGACACTCTAGCCCAACAACGGGGGCTTGGATCCAGTGCAACGCTGACAACCCAATAAGTGTGATGGCCGAGTACATCCCGGCCCAAGGGGTGGCAGGTGGAACATGTGATTATGACGCAGAGATACAGAGGGGCAGCGCACAATCTCAGCCAAAAAAGGAAGGAGTTGATATTTGGCGAAGTACAGACGGGCAAACCCCAAAAAAGGAAGGAGTTCATATTTGAGAAGTACGGATGGCCAAACCCCAAAAAAGGAAGGAGTTCATATTTGAGAAGTACAGATAGCCAAACCCCAAAAAGGAAGGAGTGGATCTTTGATAAAAGTACAAACGGACAAATCTTAGAATGGAAAGAGCTGATCTTTAACAAAGACAGAGAAGAACAATCTCAGCTAATAAGGAAAGAACTGATGCGTGCAACCTCAGTTGAAAAGGGAAAGAATCGATCCTCGAATACAAACGACCCGCAAATAGTAATAAAAGGTCCCTTAAGAAAGGTACGCTTTTCTCACTAACCAATTACACCTCATATCAATCACTTTCTAACTTGAGCGTCGGAGTGCCTGCAGGTACCCCCACCCCTGCAGTGCAGACGGTAGGGAGATCCAGGAGGAATCCAGGGAGGAGCGAGAGGAGGTTCGACATAGAGGGTTCTTGAGATCGTCTGGTTCCTAAGCTAGCTTGATTAACATAATTAAACATCAAAGAGCTTCTTAAGTAGGTGCATATGATGCTCCCTACTTGATGAAGGATTATCTTGTTCCTTTTTAAGATTATTGAATATAGTGTGAGTTGATTAAGAAAGCTAAGTGAAATCCCCACTAGACATTAAGATAGCATGCTATCTAGATGTGAAGGTTCCTTTCACACAGCTCAAGAAAAGAAGATGATGGATTGATTCAAAACAAAAAGGAAATGGAAGGCACATAAATCATAGAAAACCAAGAACAATTAAAGGAAGAAGAAAACATAAAATAGAAAGGAAAGAAATGGTAAAAATGTGAGAAGCACGCCACTACAAGGCTAGGCTAGAAGCCATGACAACCTTGAAGATGAGTGGATGTGTGCCGCCACTTGCTATGCAAGATAAGGCTTAAAAGTATTCACTCCTAAGGGAGGAAACTCTCATAAATGGTTGAGACACAAGAGTGTTTTTACTTCAAAATTTTCAACCCTCTTACATGTATTGGAGCACCCCGTATACAGAAGAGTTTAGGGGCCTCTAAGCGAATAAAAGATACCTACGGATGTCTCTACAAAAACCTAACCCTAGCTTCTAGAAACTAGGTCAAATAAAGTTACAAAAATGAGAGACAAAAGAGCTAACTATGGTGTGTGCAAGGTTAATTTCGTTCTAGCACAAAAGGGGACAAAGAATGTGTCTCATATGTCTAAAAAAAGTGACCAAAGTGTGCTAAAAACAAAGGAGACCAAAGGTACACTGATACACTTGTCTTATGCCTTTTACTTTATGCTTTATGCCTTTGCTTTACTCTCTCCTCCACATCATTTATGCTCCCCAATCACCATGCGCCACCTAGCATTGCTTTCTTACTCCTAATTAACCTACCAAGCAAATAAACATAGATTAACATGTTGGCTTAATTCAAGTCAACTATAGTCAACAAGTCAAACCTAGTCAAGGTCAACAAGTCAACTAAAGTTGATTCAACTAAGTCAACTTAGGGAATCAAAAATAACAAACACAAATGAAAGGGATGAAGGATTAATGAACTTCCTTTCTAAACATGCTTAGTCTTCTTAAGCATGTCCCGCCATCCTTGGTTGGGGTCAATCCTTCATCATCCTACTCTCCTTGGAGAGAATTTGACCACAAATTCTTGAAGCCTTTGTAGATGGAGCTTGACTTGATTTGGGGGAGGATTTGCGCCTCCCTTTTTTGAGCTCTTGTTCCATCCTTTCTAAGGATATTACCCTTAGCTTTGGTTAGGCCATCTTTATTTTCTAGAGTACTCTTCCTCTCTTGCTTGTGCTTTGGGCCTTCCTTTTTGACTTGGGAAGAGAAGGAAGGGTGATGCACATCTTGCTTTGGAAATTTTTTTTTGTAGGCAAGTAACACCTTGGTGAAAGCTTGCCCTTTTTGTTTTTCTTCTTTATCTTTCCTTATTATATTTCTATCCTTATTAACTTCTTGAGGTGATAGAGGTAGTAAAGTTGTCTTTTTCCCATTTATGAAGAAAATGTATTGGCTGGTATGTCCATCATGTAAAGTTTGTTTATCAAATTGTCATGGCCTTCCTAGTAAGATATGTGTGACTTCCATGGAAACAACATCACATCCCAAAGTTAACTTAGTTGAATCAACTTTAGTTGACTTGTTGACCTTTGACTAGGTTTGACTTGTTGACTATAGTTGACTTGAATTAAGCCAACATGCTAATCTATGTTTATTTGTTTTGTAGGTTAAGGAGTAAGAAAGCAATGCTAGGTGGCACATGGTGATTGGGGAGCATAAATGATGTGGAGGAAAGAGTAAAGCAAAGACATAAAGAATAAAGTAAAAGGCATGAAGCAAGTGTACCTATATACCTTTGGTCTCCTTTGTTTTTAGCACACTTTGGCCACTTTTTGGAGACATATGAGACACATTCTTTGTTTCCTTTTGTGCTAGAACGAAATTAGCCTTGCACACACCATAGTTAGCTCTTTTGTCTCTCATTTTTGTAACCTTATTTGACCTAGTTTCTAGAAGCTAGGGTTAGGTTTTTGTAGAGACATCCTTAG
>Ga0214545_1002386_pt1 | contig 36170 bp, 24 predicted proteins | sample CNSS4metaG_FD_160064 | JGI IMG/M metagenome (GOLD analysis project Ga0214545, IMG submission 160064) | Root nodule microbial communities from cowpea collected in UCLA plant growth center, Los Angeles, California, USA - CNSS4 | ecosystem: Host-associated > Plants > Roots > Nodule | place: USA...
TATATATATATATATATATATATATATATTAACGTTAACCAACTATTATAATAGAGAGAGAAATATTAATAACAATAATAACTTTAGTAGAATATAAATTTAAGATATATTTACTGCATCAAGCAAATTAGTTAATTTTATTTCTTTTTATTTTTAAAGGAAATTAATGACTTTTCTTGATCCTTATGAATTAGGTAATCAAATCTTATAAACATGAATTATGAAAGTATAATGGAATATAATGGGAATGGGATGAAAAAATATGAGTATTTAAAGTTTTTCATAGGTTAAATTATTCCTAATTATTTTTATCTAAAGCTATGTGTAACTTTTTTTAACAAATAAATAGGTTAAATTTGTTATGTGGTTTAATTTTCTATGAATTTTAAAAGTTGTAATCTATAAAATTTCTACATACATCACTCTCCTCGTTTTTAATTATTATCCTCTTAATTAATTATTAAAAATATATTTAATTTATTTTTTTTTTCTTTTTTATATATATATATATATATATATATATATATATATATATATAAGACTTAATTATCATTTTGGTCCTCTAATTTGTTGGGTTGGTTCATTTTGGTCCCCTTATTATTTTTTGGTTCAATTTGGTCCTCTAATTCCTTAAAAAGTTCAATTTGGTCTCTGCCGTTAAGTTAACTTTAACACCGTCTCCGTACATGCCACGTATCATTTTGTGAAATTTTCAATTTTTTTTAATTTTTTTTAAAAATTAAACTGCCACGTGTCATCTTATGGTTGTGACACGTGTCAATTTGAGATTTTTTATTTAAAAAATGTACTGCCACGTGACAGGTCACGATTGTGCCACGTGTCAAACTAACATTGGTTGTTTTCAATTTAGTCCCTCTATTTACAATTTTGATTCAATTTAGTCCCCCAATTTTTTAAAATCATTCAATTTTGTGCTCTCCAATTTGAGACCAAATTAATAATTAAACTTAATTACAATTTATATATTCATGTTAAAATGATTTTTTACCATTTATACATCAAATCACTCCCTAAATACTCATGTTATTTCATTTCTTACATTTTTCACTTGTAATTTTTTACACTTGAAATTTTCTATACATGTAAAAAATAATAATAATTTGAATAGTTAGATGGAGTAATTTAATCTATAAATATAATAAAAATTATTTTAATATGTATATATAAGTTGTAATTAAGCTTAATTACTAATTTGGTATCAAATTAGAGAGGACAAAATTGAATCATTTTAAAAAATTGGGGGACTAAATTGAATCAAAATTGTAAATAGAGGGACTAAATTGAAAACAACCAATGTTAGTTGGACACGTGGCACAATCGTGACCTGCCACGTGGCAGTACATTCTTTTAAATAAAAATAATCTCAAATTGACATGTGTCACAACCATAAGGTAACACGTGGCAGTTTAATTTTTTAAAAAAAATTAAAAAAAAATTAAAAAAAATTAAAAAAAATTGAAAATTCCACAAAATGACACGTGGCAGGTCAAGGAGACGGTGTTAAAGTTCACTTAACGGCAGGGACCAAATTGAACCTTTTAAAGAATTAGAGGACCAAATTGAACCAAAAAATAATAAGGGGACCAAAATGAACCAACCCAACAAATTAGGAGACCAAAATGATAATTAAGCCTATTTTCTATATATAAGGAAACAAGATTAGAGCAATGTTAAAAAATGTATTCAAGGAATTAATTAGTTGTAAAATAAATCAAGAGTGCAAGCAATGAAGAATCAAATATAAACAAAAGTATATTATTTGTCAAAAATATTTGCATGGTTTACATATTTACAACTCAAGGATGGAAGAAAAAATTCAACCTTTATTATTTGGATCCATATCAAATATCAAGGATTGTTTTGTGCAAAGTTTATCTTATCAATGTTATCAAGAACATGAATATTTTATCCAAAGATTACACAACGATCAAATTTTTTGAAAGATTATGCAACGATGAAGATGCTAGAAAATTATATACAATATTACATTATAGGCTTAAATATACATTTGGTTCTTATTTTCGTCAAAATTATTCAATTTGGTCCCTATTTTTGTTGTGTGGTTAATTTGGTCCTCATTTTTGTACTGACAAATCAACCTATTGAATTCACTTATGACCGAGCTATATTAGTTGGTTTTTCAAAGAGTGAAGTAACACTTGAGATTTCTGAATGCGAAGACAGTGAAACGAATTTTCAAAGATAAAGCTTGTTGTTTAAGTGAGTTTGGTGTATTTCGTGTTCCAACCGAATTTCCTAGGAAATGAGTTGATTGATTTTATATTTCATTATGTTGAATCATATTGCATGAACAAATTAATATGTTTTTTCTGTTTTTCAATCCATTGAAATGTATGGTTTTGTAGTAAGCAATAATACTCTAATTTGTTGGTCAATTGAATTTGAATAAAAAAGGTTTTTACAAGTTTTAATTGAGCGTATTTTTAAGTACTCGGCCAATTAATCCTCCCTTATTGTCTAAGAAAGATCTCTTAAACCTAAGCTTATTCGTTAATGTTTACATAATAATCAAGATTGCAATTGAACCACATGATCGGAGGATCCCAAAGATCAAGAGTTTTCATACTATTCCATCTTCATTATGAACAACTCCAAGAAGGGCACCTAGGTTCTGTCGCTACGTGCCTTAACTGGTCAAAGCTCTTCTCGTCGTCGTCGGGAGCCATCAATGTTATCCCTTCTTCGATAGTGCTATGATGAAGAACGGATAGCGCCGACGAGAGCTCTAACCAGCCAGAGTCGTGCAACAACAGGACTTAAGTGCCCTTACTAGAGCTTGGCGTGATGAGGATAGAGAAGCACTCGAGAGTTTTCTTATTTGAATAAGAAGTCAGGAATATGATTATTCAATTTCCTGATTCTTCCATTTCATTTGAAATATTTCACTTCCATTAAAAAGAATTGAATTTGAATGAAAAAATAAAATATAGTGACAGACACGTGTTAGTATCGTGTGATGCCTACATGGAACGTTGTTTGTCAAGTGAGGTAAAATTTAACATCGTTAGAAAGAGAGGACTAAATCCATTGCTTTTGAAAGTAAGAGGACCATACAAAATAAAATTTATGAGTAGGGACCAATTACAATGTTTTATTATAGTTGAAGGATAAAAACTTATTTAACCTTTTTTTTTACATAGTGAAATATTATACTTATATGATACTTAAATTAGTGTAAGTCAAGATCGACTTAAGGCCTAAGTAGGTAAAATCCTTGATTTAGGTCCCCTAATAAAAGGTTCCAATTTTTTTTAGTATTAATATACTCTATTAAATTAATTGTAAAATTATATTTGAGAATAAAATTTAATTAAAATATTATGAGTGATGGTTAATTTGTATTGGTACTAAAATTGATATTTAATAAGCTAACAACTTTTTTCAATAAATCATAACCCTCTTACCAATCAATTCTAATTTCAATCTTCTTCTTTTCTCTCTCTAACTCCTCATCTACCGATTTTATTCCTTGATTCTTTGCTTTCATCTTGAAAATTATTTCATTAGTTTAATTTGACACATTAGTCAATACTCATTAGTTTATTCTGAACTCTCATGTGTTGTGTGTGTGTGTCTCACTATGTCTATTTCAAGTGGTAGAAGGAGCTATTTGACATTTCTTCCTTTTCAGTGTGACAATGCGTCATATTGAATAAAAGGCTAAAAGCAAAAATTAAATTGTGATTTGATAGTTGTATATGAAAAAATGAAATCTCAATTTTTTTAATTAATATTTGGATTAAATATGTTTTTGGTTCCTTAACTTTCAATAAAAATTGGAATTTATCCTTCTTCGAAACTTTAGATCAATTTAATTCCTCAACTTTAGAAATGCATGAATTTAATCATTTTAACCATGCTTTATTAAATTTATTTGACGTTTCAAACACGTTTCAAATAGCATTTCAACTAACATTAAAGCGAAAATATGTCAAACAATAAAACAACTCAAATGTTATCATGCAACACGTTCGAAACGTCAAATAACTTTAACAATACTAGCGTAAACACAGGCACTATCGTGTCGTAAACACAGGCACTATCGTGTCTGTGTGTACACATTTTTTAAATATGAATGATATTATATTAGTAAGTGATAATAGTGTAATGTTATTAAGTTAATATATAAAATAAATGTATATTTATTAAAAATAAAATGAAATGAATAGAGAGAATAATTGTTGATGAATAAAAAAAAAGAAAAAAAGATGAACAGTTTGATATAAAATAGGTAACAGTAACCGTTAATTTTAAAAAAATTAATAAATAATTATATTGTAAAGAGTATAATTGGTATTATGAAATGTGGACACAAAAGAGAGAATCCTCTTTATATATTGTTATAGATTTGGTTAAAATGACTAAATTCACACATTTCTAAATATGAAGGAGTAAATTTGATCAAAGTTTTCAAGGAGGATTAAATATAATTTTCATTGAGAGACCAAAAATATATTTAACCCTTAATATTTAAAACCATAGACAAGGTAATGGATATGAGAATAAGATTAAATTTTTACTACAATAATGAACAACTTCTAGGTATTTTGACTAATATTTCATGAGTGGACAAAACATATAAAATATAGAAATTGATTATCATGTTGACTACAATAATGAACAACTTCTAAGCATTTTGACTAAATCTCTAAAGGGGGCATAGAATTCAATCTATCAGTGTTGAAATGTAATATTTTTGTTTCATTCTTTTCATGTATGAGAATCCAACTTTAGGAATAGGGTTTTATGCATCATGTGTATTGAACCTTCTTTGTACTTTAGAAAAATACCTTGGTAAAAGTGACGGTGTAAGAAAAATAGTACACTCTTTTACTTCATTTTATTTGATCATCATGCCAACATCCCTAGTGACAGAAAAACGAAATAGCAAAATGCATTTTGTTGAATGCATTTTGTTGATAAACAAATGGATAATATTTTGACTACTTTTTTATCTGCTTTTAACCTATCATTTTAATCATCCTTATATCATCACATCACGATTAAAAAAATTAATAGAAGTGTAGATTAAAAATAGATAAAAAAAAAAGAGTCAAAATATCATTATCCAAACAAAATATAGAAGAAAAAATTGAGTCCAACCGAAACTGAATATAGCTCTTCATAGTGCCCCCGATTTCGATTCATTCCTATAAACTAAAATTATCTCAACGATAAATCAAAAGAGAAAAAAAAATGCATGTTAAGAGTTAGCCCAGCAAAAACAAATTTGAACTGACTTACTAAATTCCTGACAAAACATTGAAAGTTTTACCCGATCAAAATATTCACTTACACTATAACAGGCATCACATTGCTGAATGAAAGGAAGATATTTATTTCAATCAGCTTTGATCGCCGAGGTGCTTCATTGCTTCATACAGAAAAACTATTCATCGAAATGGAATACTATACATATATTTTTAACTCATACATAGCAAAAACAGGTTTTATCCATATTTGACAATCATCTACAACCTTTCAACAGATACGAAGAAGGGCTTTTGGAACTTATAGCTGAGGATTTGTTGTCATCACCCTTGCTTGGTGTTCCACATTCGCTAAAGTCAAGTGTGCGTCGCTCTATCTGCAAACAAAAAATTCCATACAACTGTAACAATCGATAGGAGAATATTAGAGTCATTATAGGTTGAACAAATATTTTCCGTTTTCATTTTCTCTATTCTGTTTCCATTCAAGTATAAAAATCCACAGTACAAAATTGAGAAAACTATTCTGTTTTACTTTTAAAACCAAAATGTCATACGTATATTCACTTTGTAATGAAAACAGAAAAACAATAAAAAGTAATTTTCTGACTCATTCAAACAGGTTTTTGTAATGCCATAATGTCATATTAAAAGATCAAGCTATACTTATAATGCCATAAAAGGAAACATTATATTTAGCTTTACCAATGCATTTGAAGCCAATTGAGAATGATTCCCAGGCTGATTGGGAGAACCATGGCAGTTATCCTTGTCGTTTCCAGATGAATCTTTCTGTAATGTCTTAGGAGTTTCATTTCCCAAAATCTCTTGAGCATTGGCATATGTAGCAGCAGTATGTTCACTGATCTGTTTTAGCAACCCAATTGCATCATAGCTTCTATCACCTGGGCTCATTAAATACCCAAAATCCTGTAAACATGTTTTCTGGTTATAGCACACGGTGAAAAACTAAAATCTAACCTACAGACCAAGATACTTGTAAAAAAATAAAAATGAAAAACTACAGTACCTCAACTGTAAGTTCGGTACCAAGTCCGGGGCTAGATAGAAAAGCGTTGAAGAACCAAGGAGATTTCCATGCGGAAGGTGATTCAAGGCCTTTCCTAAAAGGTGTTCCACCAAATCTACCATCAAACAAGAAGACAGTCAATTGCAATGAGAGAATTAGGACCAGAATGTGAAAACAATCTAGTAGTATGCAGAAAAAAATAAATAAATAAATAAAACAGTTTTAAGATGTGGCACATCAATTTCTAAGGAAACAGCTTAACCAATTAGCAGTTGGTACCTACGGACGGTTTCGATATCAAAAACAATCAACTATATCCATAAGGAACAATGCAAAATGGACAGGAATAATTAAATGATAACAAGTACAGGGAATTTTACATGCTACATGTTTCAAAACCACCATCCTTTCTGGTTTGTTCCCCTGAATTGTCCACTGGAGCTGCTGGAGCTTGTACACGAGTAACAGCAACAGAAAGTTTTTCATGCTCTTTTGCACGAACACAAGGAGAATTAGAATTAACCCTTGAGCATGGATTTTTAGAAGATAATTTCAAATGGCTGTTCTGATTTGGAACTTCTTCCAAGGATCTGTTCATGCTTTTGGGTGTTTTAGTACTTGTACCAAGACCTCTGATTGATTTTAAACCAACTTGATCAGGAGAAGACAGCGTCAAGTCATTCACATCATGTTCAACCAAAACTCCAGAAGGCTCTTGTTCCTGATAAATAGAATAAACTGAAAAATGTTCATCAAAGAAAAGAGTAAGTATTTCAAAATTTCACATAACTAGTACTTAATACTTACAATGGCAGTAGCTGAGGCATCAATATTTAGTTGCTGTTGCTTTACATTAGGCTGAGAATTGTGTACAGTATCTTCATGGGAGTTCTTTTCATCGAAAATTGCATACTTAGTTGGCTCATAACCTTGTCCGCAATTTTCTTTATTATCATCAACACATGCACTGCTGTTCTGTTTTTGCAATGAAGGGATATCTGTTTCCTGAGTCTCATTGTCACCGAACATGACATCCAAACTGCAAATGTTTTTGGTGAAGGTAGTCATGTCCGTCTCAAGTTTCTTTTCAACTCTTTTATCTGAGAGTGGTGACAACAAATCTCGGTGTCGTTTCTTTAAAATGGATGGTGTACCTGTAAAAGTTTTAGCTGCACTTTTTAACAATGCATCTGGACTATCACCATGAGAGGGTGAGTCCCACAACTTAAAAGGAGTAAGACAATTCATAGAAGACATCATAAACTGGCGGATACCCAAGGGACTAAACTCTTGCTGCATATCACTCCCAGATTGTACAAGATCACAGCTGAAGAAAGGAATATCCAAACTTGGAAAACGAGGAGGTTCATAACAGAGAGATCCTGAGTCCTCCTTTTCTGCATGCACATTTGCATTTTCCTCACGTGCTTCTTCCATTACTACAGTACCCATACCATCAACACAGGGAGAACTGGATATGTAATTGTCATAAGTGAAGTTAGCAGGTGCTGTGGAGACCAATTGCTGACCGTCTGCCCCATATAAATGATTGTCATTGGCTGTTCGCCCCTCCCTATCATCACATGCAGAAAATACTGGAGGATTAGACAGGGAGGACGAAGTTCCTTGACAATTATTAGAACACCGAGGACAAGTTAGCTGAGGAGTTGAGGATCCACCAGTTTCAGATATCTGGATATTACAAGATTGGCAACGAAATGAAGTACATCCAGAAAATTTAACTGTTTCTTCACCTTTAATATAATCTACAGGGGGGAAACACCCATCATTCACTGAATCTGAAAAAAGAACTCTGCAACATTCATCATCAGATATCAACACATGCTCTGGTTTAAGAGGACCCAAAGATGCAGGCCCCATGGAAGTTGAAGCACCCAATGCCTCTGATGTCCGAAAAGGAACATTCACCATGTCACAGATTTCACCAGAAGCTACACAATCTCTATGCAACTGCGAGGAATCCTGCCCCACGACCATTGATGAAACATTGGGTAAGGAATGTAAATCGAAATGACAATTCCCACTTGTGGAATTTCCCAGTTCATGTGACTGTTGCTCAATGAACTGAGAAGTGCATGCCTCTTGGTGAGAAATTTCAGGAATGCATATACTAACATCATCAATTGATACATAATATGGCTCTGAACAAGATGCTCGACTTGGACTGTGATCCTTTCGAAGATTACATTCTTCCTTTGGCCTACAAGTCGCCTCTCCAGTTTGTAATTCAGTACTGCTCATCCCTCTAGCAGATGGAAAGCAAACAGCATTAGCTGAACTTTGGCTGGACTCCGAAACCTCTTCTCTTTCAATCCCTTTGGAACAGTTATCATCTCCACTACACTGCAACCTTGTTGATTGATTTGAATTTCCAACATGAGGTACAGGCTCAAACTGATTAAGCATTCCAGATGTCAAATAAGAATCTAATTTCTTTTTGACAGAACTGTTCCAGTGATTTTTAATAGCATTGTCGGTCCTGTTTACAGAGAATATTGAGAATGAAATAAAATGGCACATGAATAAATCAGGCATTACTCATGCTGTAATTTAGATCTCAAACAGTTACTCCAGATATCCTTTAGAATAGAAAAAAATATAAAAACTAACTGAAAAAGTTCAATTAAATTTTATTGTCTTTCTCATACCAGAGCCTGCAATACTTTGTGAATCCAAATCTCTAATGTGCCTTGGAAGATAAATAGAACAGTAACTCGACGTGGAAGCAACTTGACAGCACGTTCACAGTTAATGGAAAAATAATTTAATATCCATATATACCTTCCAGGAATGTACTTTGACAACTCGGCCCATTTGTTCCCAAATATCTGATGATAATGTATTAGAGCCAACTCCTCTTCCTGAGTCCAGGCTTCCTTTTTTATAGTAGGATCAAGATGATTAACCCACCTACCAAGTTTTACAAATTATATTAATGAAATGTGCATCAACAATTAAAAGGAAACTACATCCCCAAAAAGACAAGGTTGACTACACAGATCACAACTCATTCAGTAACCTTAAAGACCAAATGAAAAACGTATATCATATCATGCCTACCCTATGGGTCAAGTTGACGAAAGCACTAACCTCTTTAAAGTATAGTATGATATAGGAACTTGGGTATTATGGGTGCCAACAACCAACTTTGGTGCCAATTGATAAGTACCCAAGCACCATGAAAACCCAACTTCAAAAATCTAGCTATTGAGGAGGGAGAACCAATTATTTAAATATTCTGCTGAGCAACCCACACTATATGATTTGGAACTTGGATACACCATAATACCCAAGTTCCTATCATAGTCCTTCATACTGACCCTCACTCCCATTTAAGGGGACTAAGTGTCCGTTTAATAGACAGGAGAGATATAAAATCAATGGAAAAAAGAAAGGTAAAAGGAAAATAGGTACCAAATAAGGTAAGCGATAGAGTGGAATCCCATTCTCTCCTACTATTTCGAACATACAAAACATATTTTATTAATGTCACCTCCAACAAAACACCAAAAAGAAACATATAACATCTGATGATAATGTATCAATCAATAGTGCTTTTCATTGACCTATAAATCTGTCCACACCATCTTAACTAATTTTGTATCCTCTTTTCTTATATGGTTACCAGTCCATTTTAACATTCCCATTACCATAATGTATAGCTAAACATACAACATTACAATAAAAATTGCTTTGAGCTTACTAGGTACTTGGAAATCATAAATAACATCCTATGCCTTCTTTCTACATTTAACCTGAGTACAGCCAGACATGTAACACATTACAAATAACACTTAACTTTGCGGTTAGTAGGTACTAGGTGATCATAAATAACCTTCGATGCCTTTCTGCATTTGAACCATCTCGCTTATATATGACACACTTATTAATTTCCCCATCTTTTGTATTATTGTTCCCAAAAGTTTAACTTCGAAACATATGATGTGAGTTCTTCTTGTTGACTCTTCAATCAAAACTATACCAACCTCAAAAGATGGATTCATTTTCCGTACCAAAAAATAATTATATAATTTTGTAAGTATCTATGTATGGATGCTTTTCAATGATTTAAGAGTGAATTTCAATTTTTTAAATGTAAAATCATTATTTTATTAAAATGAAATAAACAAAAAGATGTTCTTATCAAGAAGAGAATACTATTAGATAAATCAAACAGCTGTTATGGGTCAATATATTTAAGTATGAACTTACCTTTTCTAAAAGCAACAATTTGGTCATGAAATCCACAACCCATGGCATGGCAGGCCATCGTGGTGATTAAAGATATTGGCATATAATATAGAAAATAATAGATAGTGATTAAAGACATTGACCATAATGATTATTTAACAACATGGATGAAGCACCACTAATGAAGTGATCAAAGAGTCTGCAGACCCTTTGCCCAGAATTGGTTGTGCTGCCCATACATGCCAAGCACACCAGCCAGGTGCAACTCTATAGCAACTTTGACATGACACAATTCAAAACGGCAATAAGGGAAATCAAGGTGCACTATTTAACTACTCTTCTAGTACCTATATTGCATTGTACAGTGAAAATTTTTTTTCTTGTGACTTTGAGGCTACTCTTGAAAATTATCCATGATTGAGCTATGGATATTATGACAAGTAACAATGATGTACAAATAAGGTTGAGTGAAATACTCCAGGATACAATAACAAGGTTGTGAGGACACAATAATCTATGGAGAGAAAATTATTTGCCAAAAAAAGGAAACTTAATGAATACAGGAAAGAATTAGTAGAAATCCAATACAATCCAATAACCATACCTTTCTCGACATTGCTTACCAATACGTCCAGGTAAATGCCGGGCAAGAGATGACCACTTTTTAGCCCCATTTTTATTCACCAATTCAATAATTATTTCATCTTCCTGTTTACAATTGGATTAAACAAGCATGTTATTAGTATATATCTAACTAGAAAACTGATTGTCCAAGGTCAGATCAAAGGAACGGAGGCACTCTAATTTAACAGTAGACAATATGGTCGAATAGGCTCCAGTACGATGTTATCCTTTAGGGTTCAGAAGGAAAGGGAGAAAGAATAACCAACATGATAAAATGAGCACAAAAAATAAATGGAAAGAAGAGATTACCTCTTTAGACCATGGACCTTTAACAAGTTCAGGATTTAAAACTTTCTGCCACCTATGCAGGCATTGCACATCAGTCCTATCCTTGAAACATTCCGCTTCAAACACATTTGGTAATTAGAAAAGCAAGCATAATACATTATACAAAAACACATGGATTTGCTGAATTTGTTTAAGAAAGTTACCAAGCAAAAAGAACAAACCCTCATAAGAGACAAGCTAAATAAATGGTACACACTCGGACAGATTAAAATTACAAATTGGTTTAGGAGTACAAGAGAGTTGACATTAGAAACCTACCAAGGAAAATAAAGCAAATCCCTCCCCCAACAATACATAGGTTTTCATCTCATTTAAATCATTTGAACAAGTATCTAGTTGGAGAAAGCTCGCTTCTGGTACATGAATCAAGAAATAGAGATGCAAAGCAACTTAAGCACACACTGGAAACTAGAATGTACGATGAATAATATCAATATATTTACCAATTTTTTTCCAATTCTTTCCCTTAAATTTCTCAACTGCCTTCCGCAAGATGTCATCCTACAGGACAAAAAGTAACATGACTCATATGTTACGTATTTATTTATTTAGTGTATAGAGGAATGGAAGATATTAACAAGCCATAGAAGAATAAACTAAGCTAAATATTTTCTAGCACAAAAAACATCGCTAAACTTAAGAAAAACTACCTCCTCTAGTGTCCATTGCCCTTTTGTAGAACGCCTTGTAGGGCCAGTAGTCCTCCTACAAATAGATACTTTATGGTTAGCAAAAGCCCAGTTAACTACATCATCAGTGTCTCACAGAAGAAAAAGCCTAGTACGTTTACCAACTACAACCCTCCCTGAACATTATCAATTCAAATAAAAAGGACACTGTAAAGTGAAGGCTGGAAGATAAACTATAATGTGAAAGTATTTCAATCCTCCTGGCTAATCATGCAGCCTTTTTGTTTCAAGAAAGTACAACATTTATATAAATCTTAGCCATAAAACATCCCCTTTGGAAATATACATACATGCACACACACACATACATATACATATACATATGTGTGTGTGTGTGTGTATAAATATATAATCATGCCAACACTTGAAAGGTAGAAAAGAACCAATCACTGACTAAAATTGCCTTTTATAACAAAGACACAAAAAGAGCATCAATAGTTATAACATCTCGATCTAACCTGTATTGTCAGGGGGAATTATAGTTTTTTCTTATTTCTAATTGTAAGAAATCCTAAAGCATTTTGCAGAAATAAATAAGAAATGGTTGAAATGCTATATAACAGTCTCTCAATTAAAAAAACAATCTCAAACAAAGCACATGTTTACTCAAAATTATAACTTTTTTCCAACCCCTCCTCTCTAAACTCCTCCATCTGGAGGAATCCTACTGCTTTTTGTTTTGTCTAATCTCAAAAGAAAAACTGTATTACAGAGATAGGGATAGATTATGAGACAGATTAATCAAAATTACCCATGTAATGCTTTGACTCTCTGAGCGCCGTCAACTTGCCCATGAGATGGAGCAGGCACGCTCCGTTCACTGTCCATATTCTCACTGGATTGCAACTCTTTTCAAACTTGGTTCTCCAAATCATTATAATCCGTTCCAAAGAGCCACAGGAACAAACCCCTCCTGCACAGAACTAAATGAAACAAAAGAAAAGTCAGAACATCACCTTCAACAACAAAAATCGACCAAAAAAACTATATTTAGAGGAGACGAATAATGCAAGTAAACACAAAAGCCTTTACAAATCCACACCTTTAAAGCGTTTGTTTTTCAAAGTTTCACTAAATTCCATTTTAAAAATGTTCAAAAATCTTCTAAGTAACAAAATTAGTATTACTCTAATTCTCTTTTCAAGGATCTAAATACCATTTAAGCAGTAAAAAAAAATGAATATTTACCCATTCGAATCGAAGTCATCGAAAAAACAGACGAAATGAATTGAACGGGGTAGGGAATAATGACCTTAGCGAGATAGAGAAGATCGAAATGGAGCGCATTAGCAGATCGGAGAACAGGATTTCGCGAAGAAGGATCTGCAAATTGAACTATTGTAACGATCGGAAATGGGAGGAAAATTTGAAAAGTTGAGAGAAATGGGAACGTTGGAGAGTGTTTCGTTGTACTTTATCTCTGTTTCAAACAAAACATGAATGGGCGGACCCTAGAAGTTTCAAACCCTATGAGTTGTCTCGGAACATACTATGGTTCCACTAAGAAAAAATGTCACACTTGTCGCAATGCATCAGAAAAAACACGTTAATTTTTTAAAATTCTAACGGGCACTTCTTCAGGATTTATCTTCAACGGAAGTTCGTAATTTCAAGAATTTTAGTAACTTTTTTCTTATGTTTTAACGGATAAATATTTAAGAGTTTGTTTGATTTTACATTTAAGTTATATTTAAGATATTTAAGAAGTCTAAGTAACACACTCTATTATCAATTTAAATTTATCATTGAAAACTGTGAAATTAAAAGATAAAATTATTAAATGAGAGTGTGTCCATCAAAATTTATGATTTTTATCAATCCAATCGATAATAAAAATACATTAATAAGAGTTATAAAAATTATTTTTCATTAATATTATTTTTTGTATGCATCGAATAGTTTTAATATATTACTAGGCTCACAAGTAATGGGCGGGATTGATTTGAAATAATTTCATTATCTCATAATTATCTCTAGTCTCTAGAAAAATAATTCATTCATGTTTCTAAACTTAAATTCAACTTGTATTAATTTTTTTTCCATCCATATTTTATTTCTACTAAGTAATGGAGATATACTTGTATTTATGTCCGTTTTTTTATTATTTTAACATAAATTAATTAATTTTTATAAAATAATAAAAAATTATGATAAAAAAATTAATATTATCAAATATTCAATACTAAAATTTGATATTTTTGTTTTTTTAATATCAAATATTTAGAAGAAAAGAATTTAGAATTATATACGTTTTAATTTAGAATAACAAATTAAATTTAATGAGAATCAAAAATTTATTAAATTTACAAATATTAATTAGACTTAGTTGATAAATTTTTAAAATATATTTTAAATGTAAAATGAAAAAACAAATATTTTAAATGTTTGTTTATTTCAATTTTTAAATTCTAATAAAATCTTTTTTTATACACTAATAAAAATTATAATACATCACTTAATCAAAATCACACAAACAAATAGATTAATCTAATAATAATTGAAATTTAACATAGATCTTTCATTTTTTAAACTTCAATATATGTTGGATGGTGATAAAAAATTATTTATATAATTATAGTGATAAAATTACATGTATCATAATGAGTTAAAAATAAAATAATTATATAAAAATATCAAAATAGTATTAAACATGATAAAAATAAATAACGAGTAAAAATATTTAAAAAATTATCAAAATAAGAAAATCGTTTTAGCGAGACAAAAAGAGTTCTTCAAATAAAATAAAAATTAATAATAAGAAAATAAAAAAGATAAGTTTTTTATATTACTTAATAAATGAAAAGTTTATGTTAGTGAACACTTAAATTAAGAGTGGTAAACATTATCATGCGAAAAGAAATATACAATAAAAAAATATTAAAAAAGAGTAGAAATATTCAATGTGATAAATAAAAAATATTTAATGAGCATACATCATTTGAACATAATTATACAAAGATCGTGATAAAAGGAAAAATATTTTGGACATGTAAATGAATTTCATGACAAATATGAAGACGAAACATATATGTACATCCTTATCCTCATATCCAATTGAAAAAGGATAACGATACTTTAACCTTTAAAAATTGACATTTTTTTACCTGCCTACATGTCACGTGATGTGGCATTAAGATTTTCTATTTTCATTTTTTTTAACTTTTGTAATGTGGCATGGTGGAGTCCATAAGTCGTGAGGCACGTGTGGTGAGTGTGACATCCTAAGCGGATATTACTAATTTAAATAAAAATAATAATAATATTAGTAATTCAACATTTAAAAGTCTTTCCCAAAGCACGAAAAAATTAAAATTTATTAAACGCGCTGAAATCAAAATCCATAAATCAAGACTTAACTATTACCAAATCCAAAGTTCCAACCATAATTAAACTGATTACAAAATTATAAAACATTATGTGAAACATTTCCCAAACTAGCCTCTCTCTGGCTCTATGCATCGACATCAGCTTTACCTGAAATAATGTATGCTTCTATGTGACACACCACACGATCATCACCAAACACAAGCAGAAATGGTGAGTTCAATATAATTAAAAATACATGAAAAGGCATATCATAGACCCTCACCCAAATCATTTTAACTTAGCCCAAAACCCCTTTTGGTAACTTTTCACTATGCACTATAAATCATGGCTTTCCACCATGTTCATCCAGCTTCCACACACTTTGATTATGACATTAAGATGGCACATGCTGCCACGAGCCTACTGTAAAACAATTAAGGATCTTTAAGATTTAAGATTCTCACACAATAAAATATAATAGAGCATTAACCTAGATCCATAAAAGATCTTGTAAGTATGCATTCTTCAATCTGTAATTTGTGTGCTCTCTAACCATAGTTCCGAATCTATCTTTTTGCCTTTCATTTCTCCTTTCACACGTTATTGATGGGTTACTATAAAAGAACCTTATGACCAGAGAAAAAACCCCAATCCCTTTTATAAACCAATGTCCACCAAGTTGGTTTTTATTTTATTTTATTATCACTCCCCATAATAACCAATAGGTCCTTATATTTTATTTAACCACAATTAGGCCCATCATAATATTTCAAATGAGTCACATAATAGAATTAATTCGTCAATTAATTCTAACATTCTCCCACTTGACTCATATGATGTCATAATATTATGTGATTTAATACATAAGCACAATGCGCTTAAAGGACCTTACATAAATTGGTTCCATCATTATTCATAATTAAATATACAAAAATAATAATAGTCATGGCGATCACACATCATTCGGTCGACATGATCCCTTCCATGTACTACTATATCATCCTTTTCTCCTTAATATGACCTTAAAACGAGAAGTCTATAATGGATTCAAACACAATGTCATTTTTCCAAAATAATAACATAACATAATTTATTTTCTTCATCATAATTTGCATGCATAAACTTAAAGAAGAAAACACAAATTTCAGAAACTTATACATTAGAGAGCTTAGAGTGTCACATAAACATTAATAATATTAACAATCAACATTTAACATTCACTAGTAGACATAATGTCCATATTCTTTACATGACCAACATATAATTTGGGCGGTAACCCTTTTGTCAAAGGGTCATCAATCAAAAGATCAATGCTAATATGCCCTATTGACCCTCTACGTTTCTGAACTTCTTCTTTAACGACAAAATATTTCAACTCCATATGCTTAGCACCTTTGGAATACTTGTCGTTCTTAGAAAAGAAGACTGCGACATAATTATTACAATAAATTTTCAGCGGCTTGAAAATACTGTCGACTACTCTGAGTCCTAAAATAAAGTTCCGCAACTAATTAGCCTGAATTGTGGCCTCAAAGCATGCCAAAAATTCAGCTTCCATGGTGGATGCAACAATGACAGACTGCTTCACACTTTTCCATGAAATCGTTCCTCTAACTAAAAGATACACATAACCAAAAGCAGACTTCCTTGTATCCATACAGCCGACAATGTCTGAATTTATATAACCTATAACCTCAAGGTGATCAGATTTTCTATAAGTAAGCATGTGATTCTTTGTTCCTTGTAGGTATCTTAAAACTTTCTTTGTTGCTTTCCAATGCTTTAGTCCTAGATTACTCCGGTATCTACCAAGCATACCAACTGCAAAGCTAATATCTGGCCTCATACATGTTTAAGCATACATCAAACTCCCAACAATAGATGCATAAGGGATATCTTCCATCTGTTTCCGTTCCAAATCATTCTTTGGACATTGCATGAGACTAAACTTGTCTCATTTATGTATTGGAACGAGAGATGTTGAACATTTATCCATTTTGAATCTCTCTAAAACTTTATTAATATCTGAGTTATGAGACAAACCTAATAGTCTGTGTGATCTATTACGGAATATTTCTATTCTTATCACATAGTATGTCTCACCCATATGTTTCATTTCAAAGTTATTAGATATAAACCTCTTAGTCTCACTTAATAGACCAAGATCATTAGTCGCAAGCAAGATATCACTAACATATAGAATCAGAAATATAAACTTGCTCCCACTGACCTTCATATATATACACCGATCAATAATGTTTTCCTTAAATCCAAAGGACACAATAATATCATTGAACTTAAGATACCATTGTCGAGAATCTTGTTTAAGTCCATATATTGATCTCTTAAGTTTACACACCATGTGTTCCTTTCCTTCTTTAGTGAACCCCACCGGTTGGTCCATATAAACATCCTCTTCTAAATGCTCATTCAGAAAAGCAGTTTTAACATCCATTTGATGCAACTCAAGATCATAATGAGCTACTAATTCCATGATAATTCTAAAAGAATATTTCCTAGAAACAGGCGAAAATGTTTCCTTATAATCAATGCCATCTTTCTGAGTAAAATCTTTGGCAATAAGTAGGTCCTTGTAACGTTCAATATTGTCTTGAGAGTCACGCTTAGTCTTTAAGACCCATTTACACCCAACTCCTTTGCATCCTTCTTGCAATTCCACAAGGTTTTATACGTCATTTTGTGTCATTGATTTAAGCTCATATTTCATGGCATCGACATAAGCTAAGACGCAGATCTTGTGCCACTCCACCTGGTCGTATGAAACTAGTATGCATCCTGGCTCTCGAGACTCTTTCATAGAATTCCAACAATTTCTCCCGCTCCTCAAAAGCCCACATGGACAAAGTTAATGTTCCCTTATCCATAGCATGAGTAGTTAAAGCAAGTAAATGATTTGAAATTCGAGTTATTTCACGGAATAACACTCGTATATATTGAGCTCGTAATGGTACCTCACAATTCAAAAGTCTCTCTACGGCTGAAGAATGAACGTGTTCTTGGGCCATCGTAGAAACATAGATAGGGTTGACGACGGAACGAAGAACTCACCCTAGATACAGCTTTTTTGTACATGTTCACTTGCATCACATACACAAATGCTCTCTGAACCGTGCAATAAGGTCACCCATAACACGACTCTCCCACTTGAGTTACCTTAGCCCAGGCAGGCCATGTTATTCAATGATATTCGAAAAATGGCAGCGTAACGTAACAACTAGTATTGAAAGTTGGTCACCTTTATTTTAGGGAAGGAAAGCCTTTCTTTCGTCGCCCTACTTCCCTCTTTGCGACCTCAGCACTTCAAAGCGCAAACCAATTTCTTAGTCACTGGGCGGAGCGCACCTTTGGTACTTTGCTTCTATCTTTTTTAGGTTATGCAATAGACGAGAGGATTAGCTTTGGATCCCCCCTGCTTGCAGAAATGAATGGATCAGAATGGGGGTTGGGTTCTATTTCCAGGCCAGGCGGGAGGTGAAGGCCATAAGATTGCGCTCCTAGTAAGGAAAAGAGGAAAAGGGTGTTGTCATCTAATATATCTCGACTAGTTTCCCGAGGCGTTGAAAATCCAGACTGGCTTAGAGAATCATTGGCGCTATGCTATTTAGCCCTTCGTTTTGCCATTCGAAGTACTACCCTTGATTTCCCCTTTTGTAACATACCCAGGCGCCCTCCCTTCCAATCACTAAGAAAAAAAAGACTAATAAAAGCCCTATATAAGTAAAGCTTCGTTTGTTATTTTTCTGGCCCTAGGGGAGTTTACTCAACCCATTCCCTAGTCTTCTGTACTGCTCAAGTAAGTGTGCAACTTTGTATGAGGACCTCCTTCCCTTCTGCCCACTCTCCGTTCACACAATTCTCAAAGCAGAGGAGGAAGGGTGGGTAGCAGGTACCACGAGCCCTCTGTCCCACACATTTATAACCACTTATCAGAAGTATCACCATTAATGACTTCTAAAAATGAAATTGGACCATTATCAATACTTAAGTCATTTTCTAACTCTTGTAGATAAACCATATAGTCGTTCAGAATAACAAACTTTCTATCTCTGTGAGATCTTCTTAATATTATTTCTTGTGCTTGTTCTACTACTAGTTGATTGTTAACTTCGGGATCATTAATTTGTTGTTCTTGATTTATATGAGTCACATGGAACAACAACTCTTAATAAAGAAGTACTAGCTATAAGAACTTGTACTCCAACTTCCTTAATCTCCACATTTTGTGAAGCTTCACTCTCATTGGTTTCACCATTCTCAATGAACTGAGGATTTCCAGTTTCAATAATTCTTGTACTATGGGTAGGACAATAAAACATATACCCTTTTGATTTTTTTGGATAACCATTGAAATATCCATTGATTGTTCTTTCATCCAATTTCTTTTCTTGCGGATTGTATATTCTTGCTTTTGCTTGGCAATCTCACACATGCAAGTGTCTCAAACTGGGTTTCCTACTCATTCACAACTCAAAAGGAGTCTTTTAAACAGCTTTACTAAGAACCGTGTTCAACAAATACATGGCAATCTTTAAAGCATACATCCACAATTATACAAGTAAACATGAATTACTTAACATACTCCTAACCATATCCATTAAGGTTCGATTATGCCTTTTTAATACACCATTTTGTTGTGCTGTGATTGACATTGTGTATTGAGCACAAATACCACATTTCTCAAGGAACTTAGCGAACAGACTAGGGTGTTGTCCACTTTCATCATATCTTCCATAATATTCACCACCTCTATTAGATCTTACGATTTTCACCTTTCTGTCTAATTGTCTTTCCACTTTATTTATATACACTTCTACGACATTCACTGATTGAGATTTCTCATGTAGTAGATAAACATGTCCATAACGCGAAAAATCATCAATAAAGGTGATGAAGTACTTCTCTTTATTGAAAGAATTTATGTAAGATCCGAGGAATTTAAATAATTAAATAAATAATTATTTAATAAATGCGGGAGTGGGTGCCTTTATGACATTAAATGCAAACTTTCATGACGTGGAAAAGTACTAGCTCAAGTGATTGAGAGTACTTGGTTATGTTGAGAGGATTTGGGTTCAAGTCCTATGTATGCCAATGGTGTAATTATTTTGATTGTATTGTTGCTTGAGCATGATAAGTGATTATAAATTCCTAGATTTATAGGAATTATCACGAAACACGAATTGGTTTGATGGTTGTGCATTGATTTGATAATTGAGTTGTGGTGGGTTTGAACCTTATCTAAAGCAAAATCATAAGCTTTATTTTTTTATGCCTTGGGAAAAATTAAAGAGATGAAGAGCTGAAGAAATTGATTTAAAGTTAGTTACATTTTAATTAAATTAAAATTCGTTTAGGGCTGGAAAAGTAAGGAAAACTAGCCACCAAACTGCACTGAAACGCAAAACTGAAAGTGATTTGAAGGACGAGAGAGTGGGAGGACAACTGAGATCAAGGTGGAAGCTAGAACATTTTTGGGAGTGAGGAATCTAGGTTAGGGGAGCTACTATTTGTATTAACGATTAATTTAAATGTTGTTTTGGTATATGGTATGATGGGGGGTATTTTTTGTTGAATTTTCTCCAATAATTTCTCCTTTTGAGCTTTTAACACACTTAATCCTCACTTTTACTTTGCTTTTGTGAATAAATACAATATGGGTTACATAGATCTAATTATACCACTAATCCCCATTTTTGTGTCTAATTTAATGATAGGAAGCTTTTATCTTAAGTCAAAGAAGTGGTCAACCAGAGAAGAAAGAAGAAAAAAAGCCAAATTTGAATATATGAAATTAGCATTTCAAGGCTGAGCGCCAGAATTCAAGACTGAGCCCCATTCCTCTTGCATTTTTCAGCGCTTAGCGTCAAAAATCAAAGTTGAGCGCGATTCTTCTCGCATTTTCTAGCGTTGAGCGCCAGAATTAGCGTTGAGCACTAGTTGATTTGCATTTCTAGACGATTAGTGCTAGCGCTCAGCCCCATTTGGTTCGTATTTTTGGGCGTTGAGCGCCATAAGCCAGCGCTGATTGGCTCGCATTTTGTGGATGCTGGGCAGTGCGGGGATGATGCTGAGCGACACCTGTGTTGATATGGCAAAATTCAACCTATTTCTTCTGGATTCTCGAGAGGAAACCATCTTTGGCAGTGGGAGGCGCATGCAAACTCATTTTGGAGAGCTTAGAGGTGTGCTAGGGCTTGTGGAACGGCTCCTTCTTCCTCTTTGTATCTCTTTCTCTTCCATTTCTTCCATTTGCAAGCTTGAGCTCTCCAAGATAATGGAGAGCTAAACCCATTTTTGTTGGGGTTAGATGTAGCCACTGCACTCTTATGTAATTACAATGCTTTGAATTTATAAATGTCTCTTTCATTGAATGTTAGTCTTCTTGTTTCTTCACTTAATGCTTGCATTCATTTAGCCATCCATTACATGATATTTGGTTCATTGGGTGTGAAAATATCTTTTGAAACCTTGATTTAGAATAAGAAAACTCAATGGGGCTTGTATCTAGGAATGGGGCTTGACCCATTGGTTGTCTTAAACCCTAGTGCATAAAGCAAATTTGCTTATTAAGAGTTCAAGGAATTGACTCTTAATAAGGAAATTTAGGCTCAATCCATTAAGGAATTAGGATTTGAGTAGAATTGTGGGTTGGCATTAGCATATTAATGTAGAGGATGTAAAATTGTAGTTGCATGAGAGCATAGTTGGTGAATTCTAACCCCAGCAATATCAATTCATATCATTTCTAATCTTTTCCATTCACTAAGTGACTTTAACTTCCAAAGTTCAATTTTAATTATTTATGCAAAATTTAATTTCTTACATGAAACTTAAAATATGGATTCATTCTTTAGTTTAAATTAGTCACTAATTACGCAATTATTTAGTATACACGAGTCTCTTGGAAAATGATATTCCGGTCTTACCGATTACTACTTGCATGACCTGGTACACTTGCCAGAGTCTTAATAATGACACATTAACGCAGCGGTATGTTCTGATTTTTATTCTGTGATTTGTGTTCTTTGGAGTTTATCTGGTGATTTTGAACATAATACCGAGTAATTGGGCATATAATGTGAGAATAAAATATATACATGTAATGGAATTAAATGTAAGTATGTTTATGTAAGGATTGAGATCATAAAGTGACAAAGTGATGATTTTCTTAATTTTTGCAAGGTATATTGCCTGTTGGTAACTATTATGATGTGCAAATTAATATGCTTGATTGAGAATACATGTGGTATGTTCTAATTGGTACAAGAATAAGTGTATGGTAAATTTCAAAGTTTGTTGGGTGCATGCATGATCTTAATTGTGAAATTTGGTAGGTGAATATGATGAGTTGTGGTTCAATCATAAGATTATGACGGGACAATTAAGATTGACTTATGTACTGTGCATTGTGTGCTTGAGGTTCATTAGAACCTGTCCAAAATGCCAAAAACCAATAACACTCGTGCTACTGGTATGTCTCCTGGCAACGAGGGATAAGTCGCCAAGCGATAGAGAACCAAAATAGTGGTAGTGGCCACTGGACTCGCATGGCGCCTGGCAAACGGGGTAGTTCCGCCAGGCGAAAGCAACATGGCAAAGACTTTAGAAGACGCGTGGCGCCTAACGGCATGAGTGGGTCGCCAGGCGGCTTGGAGTGTTACTGCACCTGGCGACGTGGTGCATGGCGTCAGACGGTTTTAGAGGTAGTGATGGATTATGCGAGGGATTTTACACAGCTTGGGATGGAAGTTTTGATGTGATGCCTTGCTGAGGGCCCAGTTACGAGTGCAACTTGTATTGGGGTAACACGTGGCCACTCGAGATTGTAGCTTGATGGTTTTGGAGGTCCAGTGTAGTATGCAAGATCGTGACTCGTACGGACAGGTTCTCAAAAATTGCCCTCCTTGGTGTTATCCGACGAGTTTGGTAGTCTTGGGACAAACACGGACTACAGTTCGTATTGTGGAACTCCACTTGGTGTTGTGGATTGTGGCCGCAACAAGTTTATTCCCGTGTGTGGACTATTAAATGGTGGCTTGTAGTTGGAGGGGCAAGTAAACACTCGTGGCAACAAAGATCGATCAATATAATCATCCAAGGGTGTAGAATCAAGAGGCGTCCATAAGAAGATGAGACGTCAGGGTGATGGTTGGGTTGATTAGATATTATGGGTTTAGAATTAATACTTATTGTATATTGTCTTGCTTTTATATTTTAGCTAACCCTATATGTGTGTGTTTGGAGATGATCATGTAACTTGTTACATGGGAGCAAATGTTGGTGCAGGTGAGCATATAGATACTTAGAGCCGGAGAGGGGCCAACTTGGGGAAATTCTACCATGGACTTATTTTATGGACTTTTGATTGTTGTGTAATCAGTTACTAATAATTTTCTTACTATTCGTAAGCATTGAACGCATTTATGTTTGTGGTTGTATTTTGGTGTTTATAAAATAAAGTTTAAAATTTCCCACGTTTGTGGAAAAAGTACTTAAATAATAAATGCGATTTATTATTATTTTTCTTATTTTAATTTTAAAAAGTACTTTATGCCTAGGACGTTACAATTTACATCAAACGAACCACATATATCAGTGTGTTTGATTTCAAGAAGTTGAGTGCTTCTTGTGGCTCCTTTCTTTGTGTGTGTGTTTTTTTTGCCTTTAATACAATCCACATACACATTCAGATCAGTAAAATCCAAATTCGGAAGGATTTCATTCTTTATTAATATTTGTATTCTTTTTTTGGAAATGTGTCTCAAGCACTTATGCCATATGTAACAGATCGTTCATCTACTAAACTATGTTTAGTGCCAACATTGTGATGCAAGGTCATAAGACTTTCAGCATATAAATTATCCAAATTCAATATATATAAACCATCATAAAGTGTACCAGATCTAATGATAAAAGTACGCTTAAATAAACTGAAACAACCATTCCCAAACTTAAAAGAGTATCCAACAATATCAAGCTTAGACAAAGAAATTAAATTCCTAGTGATACTAGGTACATAAAAAGTATCCATAAGGGCTAAGTGATATCCAGTGTCGAGGATTAGACGATAAGTCCCAACGACTTCCACTGGAACTTTCTCTTTATTGCCCATGAAGACGAATTTTTCATTTGGGTTTATGGTTCAGGTTGAAAGAAATTTGTGAATCACATTAAAAACATGAGTCGTACATCCAGAACCAATCCACCACGTATTATGGCGAACTTCAATTAAGTTTGATTCAAAACATGTGTAAGCATTATGTTCACCTTTCTTTTCGAACCAAGATCTACGCTTTATGTAGTCCTTTTGGAAATGTCTAGATTTCCCGCAAAAATGACATTTCTCATTTTTTCTTCTGGATCTTGGCTGAGGACTCGTTAATCTTCAATGTTCCTTTACCTTTCCCATGCTTCTTAGTAACTTTCTTTCCAACAACTCCTTTATTCTTCATATACTGAATAGACTGGCTTCCTAAGTTCTTGAGTCGGGTCTCCTCCTGAACTAGCATACTGTGCAATTCATGCAGGTTCCACTTGTCTTTCATGGTGTTGTAGTTCATCTGAATTAGACCATACTCAGACGGTAATGAGTTCAGAATAAATTGCATGAGAAAACCTTCATCCACTGTCATTCCTAGATACTTAAGTCTTGCTGCAATATTTGTCATCTTGATCACATGCTCATGCATAGTACACAAACCGTCAAATTTCATGGTGGTCAAAGTACTCATCAATGTCCCAACAAGAAATTTATCAGCAGTTTGGGAGCGTTCTTCCATAAATTTCATAAATTCTTTTGCGTTATCGGTTTTCGAAAGAACTAACTTAATATTGCTTGTTGTGCTCATTCTCATAAAAATTAAGCTAAGTCTGTTTGACTTTTCCCAAGCTTTGTAATGGGCTTTCTCTTCATTGTTACTTGCATTCGTGATAGCAGTCGGTTTTTCAACTTGAAAGCCAAATCAAGATCCAACACCTAAGTGAAATTGGACTTGTTCACTCTAGTTAGGGAAATTCAACCCATTAAAGACTAGGACAAACATAGCGTGCAAGTGTAAAGATACTGGACAAGAGACTGTTATTAACACATGCCTAACATTAATGCTTTGAGTCATAAAACTAAACGTAAATACAAATTCAGACATAAACAATCATTATATGTATACTAATGTTTTCCTTTGGGAGATCCACTAATACACAAACACAAACACAAACATAATGATGCTAATTGTATTATAACATTATTGATAATTAAAATATGCATAAACTATAATCACCTACCACCTTTGGGTATATAAATAAAACTAGTGACAACATACAAAATTATATACAATCATGCTCATTAATTATGAGGACAATTAATCAACCTTTGGACGATCCTGAAATGCCTTATAATAATGAACTTCAGTTAACCCATAAATCAATTATTCATAATTTAGCATCTGTACTATGGGTAATTGAAACAAAAACATTAATAATTTGAGCTCCATGTAATTCATCCAACATATCATCTAGTATTGGGATTGGGTGCCTATATTTTATGGCTATGTTGTTGATAGCCCAACAATCACAGCACATGCACCACTTTTCATCTTTCTTCGGCACCAACAACACAGGCACTGCATAAGGACTTAAACTTTTTTGAACTCATCCCTTGTCTAGCAACTCATTCACTTGAGTTTCTATCTCCTTGGTCTCAATTGTGTTTGTCCTATAGGCGGGTCTATTAGGAAGACTTTCCCTTGGGACAAAATCAATTTGGTGCTCAATCCCTCTAAAAGGTGGGAGGCCATGAGGGCCATCCTTTGGAAAAATATCTTTAAATTCATGAAGGAGAGCGTGAATGGAAGGAGGTAGATCCTTAAGAGAAGAATGTTCAAGACAAGTAAGGATTGCTTGACAAAGTAAGAGGAAGGGAGGTTGCTCATCATGAAGAGTGTGCAAAAGAGTTTTATGAGTTAAAAGAACTTTGAACAACATCCTTAGAAAAAGAAACTTCCTCTACCTTTGTTTTATCCTTAGAATCTTTAGAAGCTTTAGAGTTCTTGGAACTCTCTTCCTCTTTCCTAGCTCGCATTTGAACTTGATCACCAACAACTTGGCTAGGAAAGAGGGGAAGCAACATAAAAGTTTTTGAATGATGTTGGAGGGTGATCTTATTGGTGTGGCCATGGTGTAAGGTTTTATGATCAAATTGCCAAGGCCTCCCCAAGAGAATATGGCAAGCTTCCATTGGTATTACATCACATAAAACTTTATCTTTAAATTTCCCAATGGAAAACTTGACTTTCACTTGATGCTTAACTTTGAGATCCCCATCTTCATTAAGCCAATGAAGTTTGTAAGGTTTGGGATGGGGCAACAAAGTCAAGTTCAACTTCTCAACCAATCTTGTGCTACAACAATTGCAACAAGACCCACTATCAATTATCAAAGAGCAAGTGTTTTTCAAAACCTCACATCTTGTGTGGAAAATATTTTCTCTTTGGTCATTGAGAGGAAGGCTAGGTTGGTTATTGAGAAGTCTCTTAATCATCAAAAGTTTCCCTTCATTTGGATATGAATGTTCTTGAGAATCACTAGAATGGGAAGTATCAGAGTCACTTGAAGATGACTCCTCTTGGCTAGTGTAGAGGTCTTTACCCTTAAGCACAATGGTGCATTTGGTAGGGCATTGGGCAGCCACATGACCTCTTCCTAGACACTTGAAACATTTGATGTCACTACCATTTTGTTGGTGAAGGACTCACTTTTGTCACTTACCTTTGTAAGGTTCTTATGAGTGGACTCTTTTTCCTTTGAAAAATCTTTCTTTTGAAAATCACTTTTAGAAAAAAAAAAGGGAGAATCCTTGTGAGAAGGACGTCTCAAAAGTTGTTGCTTCACCTTGATGCTCATTTGTATAAGGTCATTAAAATTGTGGTAGGGGAACAACTCAACTTTATCTTTTATGTTGTAATTGAGTCCACTTAAGAACCTAGCAATTGTAAGATCCTCCTCTTCTTCGATCCCGACTCTCATGATGTAGAGCTCCATCTTTTGTCTATACTCTTTTATAGACATAGATCTTTGTTGGAGCCTTTGGAGCTTGTCCAAGAGCTCTCTTTTGTAGTAGGAGGGAACATTGTGGGCATGAAGGGCTTCCTTAAGATCATTCCAATACTCAATATCATGTAGTCCTTTTCTCCTTCTTTGGAGGACTAAGGAAGTCCACCAATTAAGAGCATGCCCTTAAAAGCTAATAGAGCTAGAGACACACACCTTTCTTCCTCCACAACATGACTCTCAAACAATTGTTCCACTTTTGCAACCCAATCAAGAAAAACCTCAACATTATCCCTTCCATGGAAATGAGGCAAATCAATTTTAACTTCTTTAGGGTGAGGAGGGATGCCCTTTGCCTTCTTACACGAGGCGAGTGTCTAAGGTTGATGCACCCCTCTTCATCCTCTTCAAAATCATACTCATGTCTTGAAGGGCCATAAGAAGGCATAGAAGAGGCATGAGTATTATGGGTGGGAGGGGTAAGTTGATTGACAATTAATTGAAGATTGACTTGCATGGAAGCCATTTGAGCTTTAAGGTCCCTAACCTCTTGCAAGACGTTATTTCGGACTATAAGATCAACCTCAACCTCCTCATCACCACTTGTGTAGAGGTTGTTTTCACAACATGTTGTTGATGTTGGGTACTAGCACGAGTAGCCCTTCTAGTGCTCATGGTGATTGAAAGAACTTAGAACTTAACAAATTGTGAAAGAAGAAACCAAGCACAAGTAGACCTCCAGGTTAGGCGAGGTTAGTCTAAAAGACTTCTTAGTACCAAGGCCAATCCTTGCCAAGATGTACTTGCAAAAGGCTTCAAAGAACACACAATTGCCTAAGGCTAAATAAATAGAATCACTTGAGACACTAAGCACAAACAAACACAAAAGAGACTCAAAGAAAGGAAAAAGATTAACACTAAAAATGGACCCCTAAATTGGTAAAATTTTAGAGACTTTGGTCTCACAATTTGAAGCCACTACACGTCTAACTATGCAGCCTAAAAGTAAGGTGAGAAAACACTTAGAACTTTCAACACACCCACTTACTAAAACGTTGCACTATGATATGAGAAGGTTCTACTTAGGAGATAGGATTGAACACCTTTGGCTCCCTAAGAAACCTAAGTAGGCCACAAGTTACAATTGAGAACTTAAAGCAATTTTGGTTCACTAATTTGATACTCAAAATGAAGCAACCTCAAACAACTTAAAGTCTCAAATTTTGATGCTCAAAAGATACAATTTCACAATCAAGGAGGCTTCAAAATAGTACCAAATAAGATGTGCCAAAAAAAAAATACAAAGAAGAAAGGAATAAAGCCAAAATAAGAAGCAATGCAACTCCAAAATGTGCTGCCAATTTGCACAAAACCGAGATCTAAGAGCTTGGCTTGTAGCCTCCTTTTGATTGGAACAAAGACCACAACCAAGTAAGGCACTTGTAAGCACCTTAGGCCACTAAATGGAAGTGCAAAACAACAACAATAGTCTCGGTTTAAGGTCAAAACAGTCACCAAACCTGCACCAAACAAACAAAACAGCAAGAAAACTATACCAAGCAATGTAGTTAGCACACACACACACACTCTCAAAGGAGTAGGTCCAAAACTCTTAAAGGTGAGGGAAAAGGTAAGCACACAAGCTAAAATTGTACTTTAATATCCACCACCTAAGATGCTACCAAGTCATAAAAACCATTCTAAACTTCATAGCACCATCAAGACAACCAATAACTAAGAGTCAAGTATATGTACCCAATCAAAGGAGAAAGCAAGAAAAACTAATTAGAAATGCTAAACGAAATAGAATTGAAATGAAACATGACTAGAAAGAGAGTCAAGAAGTGACAAGCAAGAAATTAAAGGTTGGAAAATAAAAGCAAGCACCACAAAAGGAACTTAGAAATGCACTAGAGTAGATGAAAACAACAAAAACAACAAGACAAAAGTGCTCAAAATATGGCTAAAGTACTCATTGCAAAGTAGTAGCAAATGAAGTAATGAATTGACTTCAAAGCAAATCAATAATGAAAATATAGAGCACATACTCAAACCAAAATTTGAGTGAAAATGAGCACTAAAAACACACAAACACGCACAAAACAACAATGGGACAGTGAATCTTGGAAATTGTAGTGCCAGAAAACGAAAACATGAGCCTCAACTTGCACGATTTATTATTTTTTTTTATACTTAAATTTTTTTTGTGATTCTTTTTTTGTATTTATCGTCTAGATGTTAGCTAAATAAGGCAAAAATCAGATTGAATTTTGGTGCACTCAACTACTCACAATAAATCAAAAACAAAGATTGTGCGTGCAATAATTTACTGGAAAACAAAGGAAAACTAAAGCGGAGTGGCTCTCTGAAATTTAATAAGATGTTCTATGGAAAGCATTACTAAAGAACCTGATTATGAACTAAAATCAAGCATGAACATAGGAGAACATCTTAGACACTCAAAAGTATGAATCCAATCGGTGAAATGGATGAAAAGCCAGTGACAATTCAGGCCTTAAACATCCACACACTTACATGAATGATCATAGTGTTTTTGTTGTGAGATGTGGCTCGAAAACTCAAAAAAAGCAAGCAAAAATGAAATTAAACGGTGGAAATGATGAATTAAAGCACAAACAAAACATAGAACATGACTTAAACATAACTGGAATGATAAAATGGAAAAAAGAACTGAATTCACCGAATAGAAAATGAAGAAAACTCAAAGAAGCAAAAATAAGTGCTGGAAAACGAAAATGGAACCTAAAACAGATTTACACCAATGAAGCAAGGAGTACTATAAGATGAATCATTGGAGATTCATGTAGCCTCAATGTCAAATGGTGGAAAATAGCAAGAACATGAAGAAACAACAAAAAGCATGAAGAAAACAGGGGAGAAGAAGAACAACTCGGAAATTGAAAACAAAACACAACTATGGACCAAGAACCTTACCCAAACCAAGAAGATGGATACAGCACAGGCTTGGCTGGCTCTAGATACCAATTGATGAGCCTCTTTGGAGTAGAAGTGGAAGAAGATCTATAGCAATGCAGCGGAAATGGAGGAAGAGGTGTTGTAAACTCTCGACCATGGAAGATTGGTGAAGATGAAGAGTAGAAATGGAACTATGGAATGAAAGGCGGCTAGAGGAAATGTTGGAGAAGAATAACCATGTGTGCTCTCAAATTAATAGAAGGGTGGAGTGATCTCAACACTAGCATCTATTAGTAATTCAATAGTAACCATTACAAGAGTGGAATGGCCCCATTTATAGGCAACATGGTCGGCCAAATGAAATGAAGATGCAACAAAGATGTAATGAAGATGTAGCTTGGAGGAGAAGCTTGATTGGAGGCCATGTGATGTAGGAGATGATCCTTGATGACGCCAAGTGGCATGTCACACTCTCCTTGCCAATGTCACACACTCCATGCCACCATCACACTCTCTTTGCTTTGTTCATGCTTAGCTTGCTTGCCTCCAAGTGTAGATAAATTCCAAGGATTCTCGGCCAAAAGAGTAAATTGGGCTCGAACCAATTGATTCAAAGTGTTCTAGTTTATTTTATTGAAAGCAAAGCCTAAACAATGGCCCAATTTAAATCTAGACTACTTCCTTCATGCATCAACTCATATTTTCGATATTTCTTTAGCCCATGTGAATAAAGTGAAAAGCCCATGATTTACTTGATCATCTTGTGAGAGGCCCATGTGAATCTTCTTCATCATGCTTATAGTGATTGGGCCTTGATGTGGGCTTGGGCTTGTTGATGCACTCGAGTTTGGCCTTGTTGGGGTCACATCACATTTGGTACACTTGGTATGCTTATTCAATGAAGTAGTTTCAATAACCCTAATTGGTTACTCCTAATACGCTAATTTTCATTAGGTTCTTCACCAACTCAACTGTTCACTGATACCATAAAAGCACATGTGAAATGCTACCTCAATACCAAATTACTAATGACATCTTTTTTTGGTAACATTTTGTACACATGGTCATACTTATTCAATGAAGTAATTCCAATAACACTAATTGGTTACCCCTAATGCGCTATTAATTTTCATTAGTTGCTTTACCAACTCAATTGTTCACTACCATCACAAAAACATATTTTAAAGGCTTACTTCACACCACAATAATAGTGAAAGATGTAATCACTTTTCTTTGTACAATTATATGTCTTTCTATGTATAATTATCTGTTTGTTTCTTTGTAAGATTTTGTACACATAGACGTCCTCACTAAATTAAGTATTTTTCAATGATTATTCTCAAATATGATATTAATTTTCATTAATTGTTTCACGAAGTAAATATTGAATCATACCACAAATGCACATTTCAAAGGTCATCTCAATACCACGCAATCAATGACCACATTAAGTGTCTTTCTTTGTACAATTATCAGGCTTTTTCTTTGTAAGATTTTGTACATGTATCCTTTCCTCAATAAATTAAGCAGTTTCCTCAACAGTAATTTTCTCAGCAATAAATGACTATTTCTAGTACAATATTAAATTTTTTTAATTGCTTCACGAAGTAAACGTTGAATCATACCACAAATTCACATTTCAAAGGTCATCCATCTCATTACCACACCATTAGTGACCACATTAAGTGTATTTCTGTGTACAACTATCTATCTTTTTCTTTGTAAGATTTTGTACACATCTCATTTTCCTCAGTCAACTAAGTAGTTTCCTCAATAGTAAATGATTATTTCCCATACCACATTATCATTAACCGTAATTATCTTTCTATGTACAACTATTTCACTTTTTTTTGTAAGATTATGTACACATGGACTTGCTCATTCAATTAAGTAGTTTCCTCAGAAGTAAATAGGTACTCCCAATACGATATTAATTTTTATTAATTGGTACATAAAATAAACGTTCACTGGTAACAAAATGCACATTTCAAAGGTCATCTCATCATTACCACACTATCAATAACAATAGGTTTCTGTGTACAACTATCTATCTTTTTCTTTGTAAGATTTTGTACATATCTCCTTCCCCTCATGTTTTATGACTCTTTCACATATATCCTATATTGTATTAAGGTTTACAGAAAAATAGATATCATGGATATTAAATCAAGCACGAAAAATTGAAGACCAAATGAGTCACCAACATGTGAACAAAGGCACAAAAATTTTCATTGATCATATGCTTTCTTACCCACTAGAAAGCACTCATTTGTTGCAGCCAGAGCAAAGAGTATACAACATTTTCAATATTCTGCACAATACTAAGCAAAATCTTGGCAATGGTTACATTTCTATTAATCAATAAAATTTAAACTATTAATCAAAACACGTCTAATATATGATGGAATTTAAAGTTTGCCCATATATGCAAAATGGTATTGTAATATTGTCTTCACTTTCATAAGTTAAAGTAATTACAACTATTTGAAAGTATTATGTTCTGAAGAAAAAAAATTATAATCTACACTTTCGTTCCTCTTCATCTTGATCTTCCTAAGGTAAGGGCTTCATCCATATTGTCTTCACATAAATCCCAACACCCTCATTCACCTCAAGGCTATTTTTCTTATGGGATCTGATTGGTGGCCACCCCACTATCTTTTCCTATAATACATGTCAACACATATAGAGTAAAATAATTACTAGGCACAAGTCAAAAAAACCAATATTTTTTTCTTATTATGTTCTAGAATAAATTTTCAATTATAACAAATTCCTTTTATTTGCACTAAATAACTTTCAAAAGTGAAAATGCACATCACAAACCTAGATATTTTTTTTATCATCTAAAACCATCAGATTAAGAGTACTTCTATCAATCAAAATTTACATTGAAAACCAATCAAGAGGAGCAAAATCATTGGCTAACGAACTCAATTGAGCACCCTACTCTTTCCACTGGAAAGTATATGCTTTTATGGATGTTGCCAGCCAATAAGGATGGAGTTCTTTACCTACCAAAATGATGACAACCACTAATCAAGAGATGGGAAAAGTAAAAGCTCGATAACATACACTCATATGTGTTTCTCATGTTATTTGTTCCTTTGTCACATTTCAAAACTCTCATATCAAGCATCACAATGAAATGTTATTGCTCTTGAAAACAAAATGGAACATTCTACTAATTTAACCCAACCAACAAATTTTAATTCAGTAAAAGAAATTTTAAAACATTAAATACATAACTGCATAACCAAATTGAATATGTTTTTTAATGGTCATTTATTCATCGTAATAAAAAAATTTAAGGAACAATCACACATAATATTTAAGCTCACAACATGTAATGGTGGTGCATCAAAAAATGCAATACCATTCAACTTAGTGTCATTCAACTTGTGCACAATAACTTTTGGACCGAACTCTATTAATAGATGGCCTTGAAGTGAGGCCAAGGCACATATAGCACCTTTTAATTCCTTAGAATACACCTTTGAAACCTGTAAAGAAGATGGATATCCATGATAGTATCCAAATAAAAGCATCACCCAAATTTAGAGTGCACAAATATGCCTCTTTGGTTCCAATTCCAAGTCGACAACTACATCACTAAGTAACCACCACCCAACCAAAAAAGATGAGATGTTTTTTTGAATAAAACCCATGATATATAAGAACGAAAACAAACAGATATTGACACTGAGGTTAAGATACCTAGTCATTCTCACCGGACCCAATCAAAATTGCACCAGCAAAATAAATCAAAAAAACCTCGAGATTCCTTCTACGAACACAATATAACTCTATTCAAACGACCATGAATCAAACTCGAAAAGAAAAAAACATGTTCAATTCTCTCTTGAGCCAGTAAATATTATGAGAACCCAAACCACACTAATAAAAAATGAAATAGAGAAGGAGAAGCAAGACCTCGTAGGCGATAGTAACGATAGGGAAAATGATCCTTGTCGACAGATAATGATATCGTTATCTAACAACAAAAAAACTTTGATTGCTTTCAATTAGGCTCATGTGACCGATAATGAACCACAAAAAATGAATGTTAAACATTTTCGTCTTCTTCCAACATATCGATGAAACTTCTGCAACCACAAGAAAGATTAAAGTGCTTTATGTGCGTGACCACTTACGAAAGACGAAGATCGCAATAATGAATGCACATGTAAAAAGGGTTTCCGACCAACCTTTCAGCAACACAAGCGTTGAACCATGTGGTAGACAAGGAAGCCTTTTGCGACAATGAATGCTTTGGAGATGACAAAGGATGAACCTAGAGCGAACCTCTTCACTTATAGGAACTGCTTCGCCGCTCTCTTTCTTTCACACGCGTCTATCTCTTTCTCCACTCCAACACGCAATTAAACTGCCACGTCAGAGTCTTGAAAATAATTCAAAAGAGAAAATGAAAATGCCACATAAGAGGGTTAAAAAAGGGTAAAAAACGATTAAAGTATCGTTATCCATTGAAAAAATCAAGTATTACTCATACCAATATCTACACTTTCCCCGTTAAAATGGGAGCAAGTCCAGATAACACCCAAGAAAGTGGGTTTATGTGTCATCCCCTCACAAGTTTTTATATACTACTACGAGTATTCTACCGGATATTAGTTTCAATTATTATTTAACTATAAATATGCAAATATTAATTAAAGTAAGCAATTGAAAAGTAAAAGTTAAACTAAAATTTGAAACTAATTATAACATTTATTTATATTCAAAATAAATATTTAAAATTTATTTATTTTAAAAAACATTTTAATAAAAATAAGTAATTCAAAAGGAAAAAACAAACTAAAATTTGAAACAAACTATAACTTTTAATTATATTCACAATAATATATTTTTAAATATATTTATATTAAAAAAAATTAATTAAAATAAGAAATAGAAAAGGAAAACATAAACTAAAATTTGAAACAAATTATAACGTTTATTTATGTTCAAAATAAATATTTAAAATTTATTTAAATTAGAAAACATTTTAAAATGTATTTCTACTATAAAATCTTTTAAAACTAATAGTTTTCCTAAATGTATTTTATTAATATTAATTCATATCGATTCATATCTACTTATTTATTTTTACCATTTCTACGATTAAATAAGATAAAAGTTTTTAATTTTAATTGTAGCTATCAAATTTCAATACAAAATAATTTTTATTTGTAAGTGCCATTATTTTAAGGAATAAATACATATTAAAAAGGATCGTGCAGTTAGAAAAACATTACAATTCTTTTTTGAAACGGAATTTTTCTACGAGTGAATAAGATAAAAATTAGTAATTTACATTGTAGCTACCAATTTTCAATACATAATAATTTTTATTTGTAAGTGTAATTATTTTAAGGAATAAATACAAATTAAAAAGGATTGTGTAGTTAGAAAAAATTGTAATTCTTTTTTAAAACAGAAATGAAGTTGTTAGAATTGGACTATCTAATTTTAACATTTTAGTATAAATAATCTAGTTAAATCTTGTCAAATATTTAGACATTTATAGTGTTTTAATTATAACTGTTGGGTATCAGAGTACCAGCACAAGTACTCATAACTAAAATACAAGATGAAAATAAAGGAACAAAAATAGATAATAGGCAACGAATATAATTTATTCAAGAAAAGGAAAAATTACATATCATTCTCTCTAATCCCAAGGAGAAAACAATGACAACCCCT
>Ga0214545_1002387_pt1 | contig 36138 bp, 41 predicted proteins | sample CNSS4metaG_FD_160064 | JGI IMG/M metagenome (GOLD analysis project Ga0214545, IMG submission 160064) | Root nodule microbial communities from cowpea collected in UCLA plant growth center, Los Angeles, California, USA - CNSS4 | ecosystem: Host-associated > Plants > Roots > Nodule | place: USA...
ATGACAGTCTTTAAAGCATACATCCACAATGATACAGGTAAACATGAATTACTTAACATACTCCTAACCATATCCATTAAGGTTCGATTACGCCTTTCTGATACACCATTTTGTTGTGGTGTGCCTGACATTGTGTATTGAGCACAAATACCACGTTTCTCAAGGAACTTAGCGAACGGACCAGGGTGTTGTCCACTTTCATCATATCTTCCATAATACTCACCACCTCTATCAGACCTTATGATTTTCACCTTTCTGTCTAATTACCTTTCTACTTCATTTATATAAACTTCCAAGGCATTCACTGATTGAGATTTCTCATGCAGTAGATAGACATGTCCATAACGCGAAAAATCATTAATAAAGGTGATGAAGTACTTCTCTTTATTGAAAAAATTTACATCAAACATACCACATATATCGGTGTGTATGATTTCAAGAAGTTGGGGGCTTCTCGTGGCTCCTTTCTTTGTGTGTTTAGTTTGTTTGCCTTTAATACAATCCACACACACATTTAGATAAGTAAAATCCAAATCCGGAAGGATTTCATTCTTTACTAATCTTTGCATTCTTTCTTCGGAAATATGTCCCAAACGTTTATGCCACAAGTAAGCAGATTGTTCATCCACTAAACTACGTTTGGTGCCAACATTGTGATGCAAAGTCATAAGATTTTCAGCATATAAATTATCCAAATTCAATTTATATAAACCATCATAAAGTGTACCAAATGCAATCATAAAAGTATGCTTAAACAAACTGAAACAACCATTCCCAAACTTAAAATAGTATCTAGCAACATCAAGCTTAGACAAAGAAATTAAATTCCTAGTGATAATAGGTACATAAAAAGTATCCATTAGGTCTAAGTGATATCTAGTGTCGAGGATTAGACGATAAGTCCCGACTGCTTCCATTGGAACTTTCTCTTTATTGCCCATGAAGACAAACTTCTCATTTGGGTTTATGGTTCAGGTCGTAAGAAATCCCTACATCACACTAGAAACATGAGTCGTACATCCAGAATCAATCCACCACATATTATAGGGAACTTCTGTTAAGTTTGATTCAAAACATACGTAATCATTATGCTCACCTTTCTTTTCGATCCAAGCTCTACGCTTTATGCAGTCCTTTTGGAAATGTCCAGACTTCCCGCAAAATTGACATTTGTCATTTTTCTTCTGGATTTTGGTTGAGGACTCGTCAATCTTCAATGGTCCTTTACCCTTTCCATGTTTCTTACCAACTTTCTTTCCAACAACTCCTTGATTCTTCACATACTGAATAAAGTGGCTTCCTAAGTTCTTCAGTCCGGTCTCCTCCTGAACTAGCATACTGTGCAATTCATGCACATTCCACTTGTCTTTCATGGTGTTGTAGTTCATCTAGAACGAACCATACTCAAACGGTAATGAGTTCAGAATGAACTGCACGAGAAAACCTTCTTCCACTGCCATTCCTAGAGACTTAAGTCTTACTGCGATATTTTTTATCTCGATCACATGCTCATGCATGGTACGCGAACGGTCAAACTTGATAGTGGTCAACGTACTCATCAGTGTCCCAACGAGAGATTTATCAGTAGTTTGGGAGCGCTCTTCCACAAATGTCAAATTCTTTTGTGTTATCAGTTTTGGGAAGAGCTGACTTTATATTGCTTGTTATGCTCATTCTCATAAACATTAAGCTAAGTCTGTTTGACCTTTCCCAAGCTTTGTGATGGGCTTTCTCTTCATTACTACTGGCATTCGTGATAGCAGTCGGCTTTTCAACTTGAAAAGCTAGATCAAGATCCAACACATCTAAGTGAAATTGGACTTGCTCACTCCAATCAGGGAAATTCAACCCATTAAAGACTGGAACAGACAAAGCATGCGAGTGTAAAGATACCGGAACAGAGACTGCAATTAAAACATGCCTACATTAATGCTTTGGGTCATAAAACTAAACGTAAATACAGATTCAGATATAAACAATCATTCTATGCAAACTAATGTTCTCCTTTGGGAGATCCAATAATATACAAACATAAACATAATGATGCTAATCATATTATAACATTATTGATAATTAAAATATGCATCAACTAGAATCACATACTACCTTTGGGTATATAAATAAAACTATTGACGCATACAAAATTATCTACAATCATGCTCATTAATTATAAGAACAATTAATCAACCTTTGGGCGATCCTGAAATATCTTATAATTAATGAATTTCAATTAACCCATAAATTTAATTATTCATAAATTAGCATCCATACTAAGGGTAATTGAAATAAAAAACATTAATAATTTAAAATCACAAAAACTTTAAAATTTTGGCCACTTTGGTGACTAACAAAATTTATTATACTTAATTTCAAATAAATAAATACACATTTAATTGCTATAAACTTTATATAACATCTTCATTAATTTTAATTTAACAATAACAAACATAAATATTATTGCAAATTAAAATAAAATTATTAATTATTTATATAAATAAAATAATTAATATTAATTTATTGGTGACGTAAACCAATAAAAACATTACCCATTTTCGTGATGCACGTTCACACATTGGTAGTTTTTATTCCATTCACACATTCATTCCAAATTCACGTTCTCAGGTAGGTTTTTTTAAACTTTCATTCAATACCAATTAATTACTTCATTCCAAATTAAAATAAACAACATTCATACTACACACGTAACAGTAACGACAAACATGATTCTAATTAGTGCAACGTATTCAATTCCGATTTTTAATGGCATCAGTGGAACGAGATGCGATTTTTAATGACAGCAACATTGTTCATACACAACTTGAAAATATTCATAAAGGCATTGCGATTATAAACCCTTGAGTAATAATTAGAGTTCATGAAGATTGGGGATAAAATTAAAATTAGGGTTTATAACATTAGGGGAAAACATCATAAAAGAAAAACATAACATAATAGAATAATCATAAATCGTACAACCTGGCTTGGATACAACATGTAAAACTAATTAAGGATCTTTAAGATTTATGATTCTCACACGATAAAACATAATAGAGCACTAACCTTGATCCATGAAAGATCCTATAAATATGTGTTCTTCTAATTTGTAGTCTTGTGTGCTCTTCAACCACCGTTTCCCAATCTATCACTTTGCCTTTCTTTCTCTTTTCACACGTTCTTGATGGATTACTATGAAAAGAACCTTATGGCGAGAGACAGAACCCCAATCCCTTTTTATAAACCAACGTCCATCAAGTTGGTTTTTATTTTATCTTATCTTTATTTTATTTTATTATCAGTTCCCATAATAATAACGAATAAGTCTTTAGATTTTCTTAAATCACAATTGGGTCCATCATAATATTTCAAATGAGTCACTAATAGAATTAATTCGTCAATTAATTCTAACAGTTACAAGTGCATAAAAGGGAATATTTAATGGAGGTTTTTTCCAATTTGAGAGCATTTAGGGCTTCAATGGCGACATCAAGTTTTGGCTTTTTGGTGCCCTCAAATTTTAGCATGCGGACAACGCTATCCTTCATCTTGACAACACCTACCATGCAATGAATTCAATTCAAACTTTAGAAATAGAATTAGGGACTTGGGAACAACAATCATGGTTAGTTCTTGTATCCTCCATCTCTTCTAATTGAATTCTTCATTCCCACTTGTTTAGGGTTTTCTTTGCTTTTCACATTAAAAATATTCTTTAGCTTTTCATGTTTTAGAATTGTTATATTGTCAATGTTGCCTTGGTTCCACAGTTTCAAAACGTATACATAACATTCTGACATCACATATATTTTACACAAAATTTTAATTTTATTATACATTGATTCTACTTTTCATTTGAATTATTTTTATTCTTTAGTTGATTTTCTTTCATTAATAATAAATTGGGGTCACTAGTAATAAATGTTTTAATGTTGTATTTACCTTTGATCACTATTTTAGCCATAACTTTAGACATAATTTTTTTCTAATTTCAGTTGCATTAGATTCTACACTTACAACCCTTCAAAATAGACATATGGATTGTTGGATATGGACTTTTCTATTATTTTTTACAAGAGCGTTTCTTTCTGCACCCTCCTTTTTCTTCCTACACATCCCTTATTTTTTGAAATTCCAAGCTTACCCTTAGCCACTATAAACCCTAAACCCTAATATTCCTAATTTTCTTCTCTTCCACCTTTTGGTTTTGAGTTTCCACATCTATCATTGCATCCCATCCTACACCTCCATCTTGTGAAGCATTAAGTGCACGATCACCTTGCATCCATATCTACTGTTGTGAACTTCATTGCACTTGCCGATGTGGAGTGTTGAAGAAGAAGAGCAAGACAGGGGAGGAAGATCGTGCATAGGAGGAGGCGAACGACGCACCACTTTTCCGTCCACTCCCTCTGTTGTTTTGTTCGGTGAAGAAGAACAAGTACGTAGAACAATGGTTGCAGGTTGAGGTGTTCTGATTCTCAGGTGGAAGTGATTGTCGACAATGAGGACAAAGAAACAAAATACGGTCTAAACAAAACTAGTTAATCTGGTATTGACTATCGAATCCGAGAACCTATACCAGATAGGTCAATCTGGTAATGTATTACACTATACCGGATTGGATAATCTGGTATACATTGTCGAATCTAGGAAAGCATACCAGATCATTTAATCTAGTACACATTATTACTAATTGGATTGTGTAGTTCGGTTTGATCTCCGAATTTCGTATTGCACATCGGATTATCTAATCTAGTATATTGTCAACTTCACACATCTAAATTTTGTAATCCGGTTCACTTTCCCTGATCAATTATTAATATCGGACTACTTAATCTAGAATGTTTGGAAAACCTCACGTACCACTGTCACACCCATGTGATACCTTGCTAGAATCCTACAAAACCCTATCAGAAAAAATATTAAACTATTAAAACAACCATACCTGTTCTTCATTGCTAAGATGAACGTCTTGGTTGATTACTGTCCCAACTACATCACGAACCAAGTACGAACACACGAAGTAATGCTGCTTACTCTGTGCTGAGAGACCCCTCAGTACACAATAAGCGACACCAATGTCACAAGGCCGCTTACTCTGTGTTGAGAGACCCCTCAGTACATAGTAAGCTGCACTAATGTAAAAAAGGCCACTTACTTTATGCTGAAAGACCCCTCAGTACACAGTAAGCGACACCAATGTCACAAGGCCGCTTACTTTGTGCTAAGAGACCCCTTAATACACAATAAGCAGCAACAATGTCACAAGCCTGCTTGCTTTGTGTAGAGAGACCCTTCAGTACACAGTAAGTGACACCAATGTCACAAGGCCGCTTACTCTGTGCTAAGAGACCCCTTAATACACAATAAGCAGCAACAATGTCACAAGCCTGCTTACTTTGTGCAGAGAGACCCCTCAGTACATAGTAAGCGAGACCAATGTATTGAGATACAAACAGAGAGCATGTAATTGAACAAGTGTTATCTATTGTTTTAATCCTTTTATTAATTAAAAGAAAATTGGCGCCCTCACATTCCTTCCTTTGCTAGTGCCTACTCTATTGTCATGTTCATTCTTTCTGCATCAACGTTCGTTTCAACACCACTCTTTCTTTCTGTCTTTGTTTTGTCAATAGTGATTCGTGGCGCCTTCGCAGTACCTTCTTCATCAGCGCCCATTCTATTGTCGTGCCCATTCTATTTGCATCGATGCTCGTTTCTACCACACTCTTGTTTTCCATCTTCGTTTCGTTAGCACTTGTGTGCAGTGCCTTCACATTCCCTTCTTCATCAACGCCATTGTATTTCTGCCGTGCCCATTCATTTTCATCATTGTTTGTTCATTTTTGACGCAGTTGTGCTTTTCGTTTGCGTAGCGTCAACAGTCTTGCGCTTTGTGTGCGGTGTGTTTCATCAACACTTGTGTGCAATGCCCTCTACGCTTCGTGTGTGTTCGTGTTTTGTGTGCGTCTGCGTTTCGTGTATGTCTGTGTTTTGTCGACACTCGTGTGTGTCTGCGTTGTAAAGATTGAAAGTTGAAAGCTCCAACACAAAGGTCAACTACAAGTACCGTTGAAAGCTCTAGGTAACGTTTCGTCACCATGTAATGTGATTTCTATTTTTGAGAATTTTTTATTGAGTAGGTTTTTGTAAAAGGAGTGCCGCTTTTGAGATTATTGAGTTTTATAGGGATTATTGAGTTTTATAGGGTTTATGGTGAACATTTTTGTGAATTTTAGGACAAGGCACAAATGTTTCAAACTTGCCATTGAAAACGATTTTAGGATATCGAAAACCAGAAAGTGGTGCGAAGATTCTAAACACATTTTTGTGAATTTTTCCATTCAAAATTTAATTCAAGAGGTGCATAAGTAGTGGGTCAATTGGAATTTATGAAGAAATGTGGATAGTTGTTATTTAGAAAAAAACCAAATCCCAACTAAGGAATAATAGGGATGCATTAAAGTATTCATTCATTGTCAACGAGTAGGAAGAATAATATTTCTTTTTTTTCTTTATGGAAGTAACCTTTTGCAACTAATAGTCTTGTCCACATAAATAAAATTTAAAATAGTAAAGGTTGATTTTGATTTATAAGAAAAGAAAAAGAAAACCCCAATGAATGTGTTTTAATGAACTTAGATATGATAAAAAAGGATTAGTATATGTGAAAAGGGTGGGACTTTGTTTTTCTAAACCTGTTAGCTTCTCCTTTGGGTTTGGTTTTCAATTCTTATATTTTTATTTTCTTTGTCTTATAAAGTTTATGCAATACTGATAAAGAAAATTAAGAAGGGAAAGAGTGTTTTAATGCCTTTCTTAGCCATCACTATGATAATATACATATATAGGAATGATAGGAGATATGAAATCAAAAAGTGGGACATGTTATAATTAATAGGTACTATAGTATGGAATTCTCTGGTCGTAGTCTATTTATTTTGGTTTATGAGAGATTTTAATTTTTTATGGTACTAATTTAAAACTTAACCTTTTTTATGGTACTAGTGTAGGTATAATAGTTATTAGTTTTTTGTGAAACAAATTTTATATTGGTGGATGAAATATGATATGCTATCATTTAAATAGTTCTTTATTTTAATTGATTGCATTTTTATTCTTTTTTAATTTACAGTTGTGGACTTTTATTATACAAATATCGGTGTCTTCAAAGTTGAGGTACGATGAATATTATCTTATAGTTTTTTATTGAAAATGGTGTTAGTTTGACGTGTATATGCAGACATATGAATTTTCCTTAGTTCTCCTTTTTAGAAAATTAAATTATTAGATTAGGAATTTTCCTTTTTATTATTATGTTGTATCTTAGCATCTCTATATATCTAATATTAGTAACTAACATGATAGATCAAGAAAATATGGACTAAAATGGATGTTTGCCAGTTGATATTCAAAAGAATACGAGGATGGGGTGAAAAAGTTTCAAAGATTTGCGTTGAGCATGCAAAAAACCTGATAAAATCATTTGTCCTTGCTTGAAATGTTGTCATTCAAGGGTAGTCAATGCAGATGAGTTGGAAGAGCATTTAGTATGCAACAAAATTGATAAAAGTTATTCATGTTGGACCAAACATGGTGAAAATAGAAAAAATGATATAGATCATGATTTCCATGATAGTATAAGTGATGCACCAAAAGAGACTGAGACAACAAATGAGTTAGACCAAGTTGAGGAGATTGCAAATGTTATCGAAGAGGATATGCGAGATTGTCCTCAAATGTTTGATAGGTTGACAATGGATGCAAAGACACCATTGTATAATGGTTGTACTAGTTTCACAAGACTATCAACTGTGTTAAAATTATTCAATTTGAAAGCAGGAAATGGATGGTCTGATAAGAGCTTTACTGAATTACTATCACTTTGAAAGGATATTCTACCACAAGATAATGGGCTTCCTGGTCGAATGTATGAGGTTAAAAAAATGTTAAGCTTTATTGGGATGAGCTATGAGAATATTCATGCTTGTCCAAATGATTGCATTCTTTTTCGAAATGAATATGCATCATTGGATAAATGTCCTAAATGTAGGGCATTGCGCAATAAGAAAATTAGCACCGATCAAAGTGGTATGGTATCTTCCTATAATACCAAGATTTAGGCGCATGTACCATAATGCACAAGATGCAAAGAACTTAAGATGGCATTCAGAGGAAAGGATATGTGATGGAAAGCTTCGACACCCTGCGTATTCTCCTCAATGGGCAAAAGTTGACCATGATTACCCTAATTTTGGGAAAGAACCAAGAAACCTACATCTTGCTTTGTCTAGTGATGGAATAAATCTGCATGGTATGCAAAGCAACTCACATAGCACGTGGCTTGTGGTTATGATTATATATAACCTACCTCCATGGTTGTGCATGAAAAGGAAATTCATGATGTTGTCCATGTTAATTCCAGGTCCAAAATAACCAGGGAATGACATAGACATATACTTGGCACCTTTGATTGAAAACTTGAAGGACATGGGGAACGAAGGTGTAAAGGTGTATGATGGCTATACGAAAGAAATTTTCCAGCTAAGGGCAATGTTGTTTGGCACAATTAATGATTTTCCAACATATGGTAATCTATCTGAATATAGTATCAAAGGGAAGCGTGCATGCCCTATATGTGAAGATAATACATATTGGGTGCGATTGGAACATGGTAAGAAAAATGTATTTCTTGGCCATCGTAGATTCTTACCTTCAAAACATCGTTATCGAGGGTGAAGAAAAGCGTTTAATGGAAGAATAGAAGAACGTAGAGGTCCATAATTGTTGTTTGGTGATAAAGTTTGTGATAAAGTAAAGGATATAACCAACAAATTTGGTAAACCTTTTGCAGCAGATCTAGTCACAAGTGGGTCGAAGAAAAAGTCAATCTTTTTTTATTTGCCATTTTGGAAGTCCTTGTACATTAAACATTTCCTTGATGTGATGCATATTGAAAAAAATGTATTTGATAGTGTGATAGGTACGTTGTTGAATGTGCCTGGAAAGTCTAAGGATGGCATCAAGTTAAGGTTGGACCTACTTGACATGGGAATTAGAATAGAATTGGCACCAATAAAGAAAGGTAAACGTCAATATCTACCTCCAACAGCTTATACTCTATCTAGAAAGGAGAAAATTGTGTTTTGTAAGTTTCTACAAGGAGTTAAAGTTCCAGAGGGGTACTCATCAAACATCAAGAACCTAGTGTATATGAAAGATCTAAAACTATAAGGGCTAAAGTCTCATGACTGTCATGTTCTCATGGAGCATTTGCTACTGATAGGCATACATTCCATTTTGCCTAAAAAGGTAAGATGGACCATAACTAAACTACGCTATTTCTTTAGAGCCATTTGTAGCAAAGTGATTGACACTGGAAAATTGCAAGCACTAGAAAGAGAAATTATTGTAACTTTGTGTGAGCTTGAAATGTATTTCCCACCTTCTTTCTTTGACATAATGGTTCATCTTACCATTCACTTAGTTAAAGAGACACAATATTGTGGACCGGCTTATATGAGATGGATGTACCCAATGGACCGTTATATGAAGATATTGTAGGGCTATGTGAAAAATCGGAGTTGACCAGAAGGATGTATAGTGGAACGATATATACTCGAATAAGCTATTGAATTTTGTACTGATTACTTCTCTAATGTTGAATCAATAGGACTTCCAAAGTCTCGACACTTAGCGAGAACAACGGGAGAAGGGATTATTGGAAATACCATAATGACCATATCAAGAAAAGATTGGGAACAAGCTCAATTGTATATTCTACACAATGACGATGAAGTTCAACCATATGTTGAGAGACACAAAGACATGGTTAAAAGATTAAATCCAACTAGGATCGACAATTGGATAACTAGAGAACACAATGCAACTTTTATACAATGGCTAAAAAGCCACATTTTTGCAGAGTTAAATGTGAACTCATCTTTAATTTCTAGCAGATTGAGATGGTTAGCAAATGGTCCAACTTTTCAAGTCTTCTCTTACACTGCTTATATGATTAATGGGTACACATTTTATACCAAAGAACGAGATGATCAAAGTACTATGCAAAATAATGGTGTCACTTTGGTGGCTGAATCTATGCATATCTCAAGTGCTAAAGATAAAACTCCTATATATGAAAATATGTCGTATTTTGGGGTAATTGAACATATATGGGAGTTAGATTACAAAACATTTCGAGTTCCCATATTTGGTTGCAAATGTGTTGATAACAATAATGGTGTTCGACAAGATGAGGCATGATTTATGCTAGTGAATTTTAATAAAGTGGGGTACAAAGATGAGCCATTCATTTTAGCATCACAAGCTCAACTAATTTTTTATGCCACCAATCATGTTTATGTTAATTGGTCAATTGTGTTGTTGACCAATAAAATAAATGATCATCACAATGAAGATATAGAGGATGAAGATACAAATATTAAGGATGATCCTTTGTATGACATATCATATGATGATGATCCAATAACAAATGATATCTTGTATATGAGAGATGACCATGATGAAGGGATTTGGATAAATCCATCATTTTGTGTCAATAAGAAACCTAAGCAGTTAAAATTGACTAGAAAGAAGAAAAGGTTAGCTTACACATGTTTATTTTTTCTTTCTAATGTTGCATTTATAACTTTTTATTTGTTTGTATTTCCCTTTTTATTGATGCTAACCTTTTTTTGTGAATCTCTTTTGTTATAGGTAAATGACATCTCCTAGTGAAGATTATAATCTTCCTCTTGAGGAAGCAAAATGGAAGAAAGGTGTAGTGATTATGAAGAAAATTATCCGAGCTAGAAGTGAAGGAAAAAAATTAAATGTAATGTACCTATTTTATGCTTTGGTATCTTTGATATGTAACTTTCCTGAAAATTAATATGTACTTATTCATATTATTAGGTTTCATGGAATTCAAAAGGTCAACCAATTGAACCTAGCGGCACAAATTTCATTAGTTATCTTGGATCCATTGTTCGCTCTACTATTGCAATAACGTGTGACAATTGGAAAGACTCGACTTTGAGTGCCTATAAAGAAATTATTCGGAATGATATAAGAGTAAAATATACTAATTTTATTTACTTATTTTAAAGTATGTGTTATGGTTAAGAAACGTCCTTCTACTAACTTTTGTATTTTTTACAGCTAACTTTTAATGTTGACACAACTCACAGGAGTTATGTATTAAAGGTGGCAGGTAAATTACTTAGGAGTTTTAGAACTAGCTTGGCCAATAATTATCTAAAGGACGAGAATGGAAAGTGTTTAGATAATCCTCCTATTGTACCTCCTGAGAATTATGCATCAATTATTAGTGAGGATGTTTGGAGAAAGTTTGTTGCCAAGCATATGGATACATATTTCTAGGTAATCTACAATATCCAAATACAATAAATTTATCCTTTATTTCATGTACATATGATTTGTTTACTATCTTTCAATATAAGAAAAAAGCCTAAAAAAAATAAGGAAAGAGCATCACACAGTAAGTACCCTTATAGGGCCTCACGTAAGGGGTATGCACGCCTAGAACAAGAAATGGTAAGTCAATATATAAGTAAATAAACAATATACAAGATGCTAATGTTGATTTCTAACCAGTTTGATTATTTTTCACAAAAAATAGATAAAGGAATCGGGATCAAATGTTAGTAGCATTCCTCGTCAAGAATTGTGGAAGCATGTTCGTGTGAACAATGTCGGGGAAATTGAAAATGATGATGTTCAACAAGTTTGGAACAAATTTGTAAGGAATATATTTTCATATTATATTTGATTATTGTTTGATTTTTTGTTGTGATATGTGTAGACTGCGACCTTTTATAACTATATTATGCACCTCCACTAGGCTAAACTTACTGCAGTAAAACAAAACAGCCTAAAAACTAATTTTGTACTTCTAACTAGCTCTAAACTTATTTAAACAACTCAAATTTTTTGAACCCGTCTACAACTATAGCTAACTAGTTATTAAAACTAAAGCTGCAAAATTTATCTGTGCTAACTAAAGATGCATTCTAGACTAGACTCAAACCAGAAACTGCAGTGAAACAAAATAGCCTAATAACTAATTTTCTACCCTAAGTAGCTCTAAACTTATTAAAACAACTCAAATTCACTTAACTCATCTAGAACTATAGCTAACTAGTTATTAAAACTAAAGCTGCAGAATTTAACTATGCAAACCTAAAGATGCATTATAGACTAAACTTAAACCCAAAACTACAATAAACAGAAAATAAAATCTATAATGCAAGTATCTAAACAAATTTTAAATGGTAAAGGATTTCCTGAAACTAAACCAACTATTAAAAATTGCTAATAAATCAAAATATGGCTGTAGTACTAAAAGTAGAGCACTAAAAATAGAAAAATTGGATTAGAAAACTACACCAAGGAAAAAGTCTACTTAAAACATTATTTATCACCAAAATAACTTACATTTGATTTTTATCTTAGGATTGGTTCACTTTTGTGTTTCACCCACTTTAGGATGCATGTATAGGTTCTTATAGGTGAACTTTTGCAGTTCTTATTATTTGTAGTAATTAGCATAGTTTCTAGCCTTCTTTAACCAATTAGAATTTGAATAGACGTTGAGTATACAACTTATAGTTCTAGTCTCTTTGTTCTTGTGACCTGACACCAAGAGACAAGGAAATGACTTTGCCAACTAGGAAGTTCTTCTCTAAGAATAGCATTCCAACTCATAAAAACTTTTCCTTTTCCAGTTCTCTTTTTCTTTTGCAAATTTTTTACTGCATTTGGCACTATATCTTCTCTTGATAGTTTCCAACAACAATGAAGGGGTACTTGACAAATTTTCATAGCATTTCTTTGACAAATAACTTTTTTTATATCTACTTTTCATCCTTTTGGCATAAATTTTTGTGATGGTAGCTACCAACAGTAACGAACACATGCAATTTGATGTTTATTTGTGAACTAGCCATAAAATATACGATGAGAAGATTCATAACAAACTAGTCAAGTGACAGGCCTATAACTCCAACTACGAAATAGAACAAAAGCATACTAAACTAAGCTAAAGGCAAAAACTCTACTAAACCAATATCTGAAAATGCAAAGCAACAATTGTTTAAACACATTTGAAATAACTAAATAAAGCTAAGAATCAACTCAAAAGCTACATCTCTACTAAAACTCAAAAAGTCACCATTAAGGACCTAGAAAATGTGCTAAAATTACTTTAATTGTGAAGACTGCATTACTTTAGAATAAGAAACTGTAATGCAACTAGGTACTCCTGTTTTAAATGCTAAAAGACCTTTGAAAACAATGCTAATAACTACAAACATCAAAGGAATCAAAATATGCCTTTGAAAACCAAGAAAATGTACTAAAAAAAGTAAAATAGGACTAGATTCTATGCTACTCTGAGAATAGAATATCAAAATTTGTTTAAACTTATTACTACAACTTTAAAAGTAAAATAAAACTAAACTTCAGGTTAACTACTGCAAACTGTAAACGAACCAAAATCTAGCATGTGCACCAAAGTTTAGCTTGCTAAAACCAGAATATAAACTAAAAAGAGTAACCAGAATATAAATAGAGTAAAATAGGACTAGATTCTATGCTACTCTAAGAATAGAATATCAAATTTTTTTTAACTTATTACTACAACTTTAAAAAGGTAAAATAAAACTAAACTTGAGGTTAACTACTAAAAACTATAAAGGAACCAAAATCTAGCATGTGCACCAAAGTTTAGATTGCTAAAACAAGAATATAAACTACCTGTCAAAGTTGAACCTTATTATGGACAATTAAAGCTGATAATTTAACTTTAAAAGTTGATTTGTGTTCACAATACTACAAATTCTCATATTACATGGGAATTTTCTTGCAAATTTGTTAAAAGAAATTGCAAGAAAAGGCTTTTTCCTGCTATATTTTCTAAGAATTTTAATTGGCAGGTAATTCCTTCGTGGGTAATTATTTCCTACAAAATTATAAAATTCGCAAGTATTTCTTACAAAATTTGTTGCGAAAAGTGTTTTATACAAAATATTTTGCAAAAAAATTTGTAGCAATTTTCTGCAAATGTTTTTTTCATAACAAAATTTATGAGTATTTCCTACAAAAAAAAAATTCACAACAAAATTGGCAGGAAATATGAGGTTTTTTAGTACTGTCATTTTTTATCCTTGTAGCATATTATTAACATTATATGTAGTTATAAGTGCAATTATGGGTTCTTAGTTTTACGATTTCACTAGAAACGTGAAGTAGTCATATTAGTACACTATAATGAGTCAAAATGAATGTTTGAGCAATCTATACAGAGAATTCACTATATAAGCAAGTTCTAAATGATGAAAGAGCACTAGAAACCTATCTAACTCCTACAAATAGCAACAATTGCAAAATTAATCCTACAAACCTAACAAAAGCACACTAAACTAAGCTAAAGGCAAAATATCTACTAAACCAATATCTAAAAATGCAATGCAACAGCTGTTTAAACACATTTGAAATAAATAAATAAAGCTAAGAATCAACTCAAAAGCTACATCTCTACTAAAACTCAAAAAGTCACCATTAAGTACCTAGAAAATGTGCTAAAACTACACTAATTGTGAAGACTGCACAACTTTAGAATAGGAAATTGTAATGTAACTAGGTACTCCTGTTTTAAATGCTAAAAGACCTTTGAAAACAATGCTAATAACTACAAACATCAAAGGAATCAAAATATGCCTTTCAAACCAAGAAAACGTACTAAAAAGAGTAAAATAGGACTAGATTCTATGCTACTTTGAGAATAGAAAATCAAAATTTGTTTAAACTTATTACTACAACTTTAAAAAAGTAAAATAAAACTAACCTTGAGGTTAACTACTGAAAACTATAAAGGAACCAAAATCTAGCATGTGCACCAAAGTTTAGCTTGTTAAAACCACAATATAAACTACCTGTCAAAGTTGAACCTTAATATGGACAATTAAAGCTGTAGAATTTAACTTTAAAAGTACATTTGTGTTCATTTTTTATCCTTGTAGCATATTATTAACATTATATGTAGTTATAAGTGCAATTATGGGTTCTTAGTTTTACCATTTCACTAGAAACGTGAAGTAGTCATATGAGTACACTATAATGAGTCAAAATGAATGTTTGAGCAATCTATACAGAGAATTCACTATATAAGCAAGTTCCAAATGATGCAAGAGCACTAGAAACTTGTCTAACTCCTACAAATAGCAACAATTGCAAAATTCATCCTACAAACCTAACAAAAGCACATTAAACTAAGCTAAAGTCAAAAAATCTACTAAACCAATATCTAAAAATGCAATGCAGCAGTTGTTTAAACACATTTGAAATAAATAAATAAAGCTAAGAATCAACTCAAAAGCTACATCTCTACTAAAACTCAAAAAGTCACCATTATGTACCTAGAAAATGTGCTAAAACTACTCTAATTGTGAAGACTGCACTACTTTAGAATAGGAAATTGTAATGCAACTAGGTACTCCTCTTTTAAATGCTAAAAAACCTTTGAAAACAGTGCTAACACCTACAAACATCAAAGGAATCAAAATATGCCTATGAAAACCAAGAAAATGCACTAAAAAGAGTAAAATAGGACTAGATTTTATGCTACTTTGAGACTAGAAAATCAAAATATGTTTAAACCAATTACTATAACTTTAAAAAAGTAAAATAAAACTAAACTTGAGGTTAACTACTGCAAACTGTAAACGAACCAAAATCTAGCATGTGCACCAAAGTTTAGCTTGCTAAAACCAGAATATAAACTAAAAAGAGTAACCAGAATATAAATAGAGTAAAATAGGACTAGATTTTATGCTACTCTAAGAAAAGAATATCAAAATTTTTTTAACTTATTACTACAACTTTAGAAAGGTAAAATAAAACTAAACTTGAGGTTAACTACTGAAAACTATAAAGGAACCAAAATCTAGCATGTGCACCAAAGTTTAGATTGCTAAAACCAGAATATAAACTACCTGTCAAAGTTGAACCTTATTATGGACAATTAAAGCTGATAATTTAACTTTATAAGTAGATTTGTGTTCATTTTTTATCCTTGTAGCATATTATTAACATTATATGTAGTTATAAGTGCAATTATGGGTTCTTAGTTTTACGATTTCACTAGAAACGTGAAGTAGTCATATTAGTACACTATAATGAGTCAAAATGAATGTTTGAGCAATCTATACAGAGAATTCACTATATAACCAAGTTCTAAATGATGCAAGAGCACTAGAAACCTATCTAACTCCTACAAATAGCAACAATTGCAAAATTCATCCTACAAACCTAACAAAAGTACACTAAACTAAGCTAAAGGCAAAATATCTACTAAACCAATATCTAAAAATGCAATGCAGCAGCTGTTTAAACACATTTGAAATAAATAAATAAATAAAGCTAAGAATCAACTCAAAAGCTACATCTCTACTAAAACTCAAAAAGTCACCATTAAGTACCTAGAAAATGTGCTAAAACTACACTAATTGTGAAAACTGCACAACTTTAGAATAGGAAATTGTAATGTAACTAGGTACTCCTGTTTTAAATGCTAAAAGACCTTTGAAAACAATGCTAATAACTACAAAAATCAAAGGAATCAAAATATGCCTTTGAAAGGATCGAAACTCGAACCTCAATTGCTCATTTTCCTCCAAGCTGCGTGAAAGTTGTTACCTAATATTATTGAGGTCCTCAGTATTAGAAGAGGAAGAAGTTGGTAGTTGGTTGCTTTCATTTGAACCCATTTATTTTGAAACAAGTTGACCAGCCCCATAAAGTCTTCCTTTCCTTTTTCCTCCTACTGTCTCAATCCAACACCTAGTCCTGATATTCTCATCTTGTGTAGGATCAGCAGAGGACTGCTCTTGTGTTCCATCAGCACATGAGAAAACCTCACATCTAACTTGAGAAAGCCTAGTCTGAAATTCCTCCTGTAAGTAAAAAATGAATAATTATTATTATGTGGTGGGATACATATATAAGTTTAAGAGTAAATAATATTGAACAGTAATAGAGACCTCTCATCCAAATACTCACCAGTACCCTTCCGTATATGTGTCTGCTGAAAGACTTCATCAAGAAACACATGTCGTCCCAACTCACGTGCCTGCAACAAAATGTTATAATGTTATATTTGATCTGATTTCAAACTCTAAAAATGTAGTTCAAATGTGACAAATACAAACAGGTAATGTGTATACCATACGAAGGGCATGCTCGTGAGTGGTAATGGATCCACCTGTGTGTAAGGCGCCACTCGTTTCAGAAGCCCTATTCTTTTTTGTTGCAATACATTTGCTCTGATAACTTGGAGAATTCAAATGTTCTAGCAGCCTTGTCCACACATCATTAGGAATCCATTATGGTCTTTCTCTAACAATTCTAGCGTCTCTAAACAGCTCAAATAGACGGTAAGAAGCTCTGTTGTTGAAATTTCTCTTAATTTCAATTTCATGCTCTGGTGCCCACTAAACTCTCCTTTATAACAACACAATTTAAACATATAATACATTATAAGTATATTACACATGGAGTAGTAATTAACAACTTAATTTACCAATATAATAAGTTAGAACACATTACCTTGAAGCATTGCTAGAAAATATCCTTGTCTTTTTCAGGTATTACTCCCCATGCTGGCCAAGGATTAAGAAATTGTTGCTTGATTGTCTTTGTGATAGCCTGTGAAGCAACTCTAGATGGAACAAACCTAAAATTCATGGAAAATTGTTAGAAGATAAAAGAACTTACATAATATAAACAATGAGAATAACTGAATTGAAATATTACCATCGACCGACAGGTTCAATCATCGGGCGGTCCTGTAAAGGAGGGTCACGTTCTGCATCTAAATTAGGATCAACCATAGGCTGTGGGGCAACCATATCACCTGCAACCGGGGATGGTACAATATGAGGTGAAGGGGATGCTCCAATGTCAGCAGAAGGGGTATGTAACCCTGTGTGTGGAGCTAAGGAAGATGAGGATGGTATATGTGATGGTGGTACAAAAAAGGGCCTAGGAGCAGCAGCAGGGGTATGCAACCCTATGGGTGGAGGTTGAGACGATGAGGACGACATATGAATCGTCGGGATAGAAGTAGGGTTATGTAGCCTTGTGGCTGGAGGTTGAGAAGATGAGGACGACATATTAATTGTCGGGATAGAAGTAGGGTTATGTAGCCCTGTGGGTGGGGATGGGGAAGATAAGGATGGCATATGTAAGCCAAGGGTAGGGGTGATGGGTCTGAGTGGAATCCGAAGCACATAATTATTACGTCTCTTTCGTTGTTTTGCAATACTTTTCCCCTTGTCAACTGGGGGTGGTCGAGGTGGATCTCTCGATGACATGGCATATGTAGTTTACAATCTAAGTGTCAAACAAATTATGATAGTGTATGATAACAAACAAATATATCAACAACTTAATAAGTATTCATTAGACATATTAAAAATGTTGAAATACAACAAGAAAAGGTTCTAATGAAATGAAAAAAGAATAGACATATTAAAAAGTTCAAGTACAAAAACAAAAAAGAAAAAATTAGTCATTAGCATCACTTTCATCCTCATCGTCCTCTTCCTCCTCCTTCACTTCTTCTTCTTCTTCATCTAGATCTTCTTACTCCTCCTCTTCTCCCTCTTCTTCTTCTTTTTCTTTTTTTCTTCTTCTTCTTCTTCTTCTTCTTCTTCTTCTTCTTCTTCTTCTTCTTCTTCTTCTTCTTCTTCTTCTTCTTCCTCTTCCTCCTCTTGTTCCAACTCTTCATCATGACCTTCTATGTGATGAAATCCAGATACACGTTCTACTTCAATTACTTTGTTTGCATGTGACATTTCATCAACTTGGTAAGGGACATCGTCTTCCACCTCATTTGATTCAATGCGACCTCTCGGCTTTGTTTTAATTGTAACACCAACCACGATTGTCTTTTCGAGATGGTGGATATTGTACATAATATACTTGTCTAACATTGTAGGCCAAAATAAATGGATCAAATGGTTGGTACCTTGAAGTCATGTGAATGTCCACGATGTTATATTTAGGATCCACTCTTGTACCTTTTCTTGAGGGATCAAACCATTCATAAAAAAAAGTACAACTTTCTTCGGTTTATTAGAAGTATTGTACTCTAGTTCATATATTCTATGAATGATCCCATAAAAATCATCGTCACCTCCTTCAGTAAGGCCCTTGACATAAACACCACTATTTATAGTCTTTTTCCCTTTGCTCCATGAGTTAGTATGGAACTTGTACCCATTCACGAAGTACGTGTGCCATTCTTTGACACATTTCATGGGCCAATTTGACAAATCCCTTAGGTCTTGGTTCCTAACACTTAATGGCTTGTTATAAACCTACAAATATAGAAAGATAGATGTGGAATTATGATACATGAAAATCCATTTGTTGTATAATTAATGGTACAATACATACTTGATATTGGAACCATTCAGGAAATTCTGAATGAATACGAGCAGAGGATTGGTCTCAAGTATTTGCAAGCACATAAGGAATGAGCTGGATAAAATAAATTCCAATGGTAAATTTTTATAGGCTTATATATAATTGACCACAGAGTTGTTCACAAAGGAGGATATAACTTACTCAAGATATGGTTTGACTTCAATGCAATTGATTAACACATGAACATAAGCAGATTTGAACTCGACATCAATTAACCAATGAATCGATTCTCTCCCTGCATGTCGACCTTGTTGTTGAAAAATAGACAACGTTGACACATCTCTTTGACATTCAACTTCATTCCTCCAATTGCATGGTGACAACATGAAGTTGTTGAAGTAATGAGAACAAAAGTATGTTGTCTCACGGTGTAAATGAGATGCAGAAATAGAATCTTCAACTCTGGCTTTATTTTGTATTGATCGTTTTGAATCACCCATGAATCTATACAAATAAAAAAATACATCATGATAAAAAAAATTGGTGACAAAATTAATTATAAATATGAATAGGGAGGTCCTTTAGTACCTTTCAAATGGATACATCCATCTGTATTGCACTGGTCCACCCAACAATGCTTCATAGAGGAGATGAACAAGGAGATGTTCCATGGAATCAAACAATCCAGGAGGGAATGTTCTCTCTAATTTGCAGACAATAATTGGAATATTTTCCTCCATTCTTCTTAGGGAATCCTCTTTTAATGTTGTAGAGCACAAATCTTTGAAAAAATGACAAATTTCAGTAAGAGAATTTAAAACATGAATGGGCAAAGCACTAAATGCAATAGGAAGTAATGACTCCATGAATACATGGCAATCATGACTTTTCATTCCATGAATTCTTCCCTTTTCAACATCAGCACATCTAGCCAAGTTGGAACTATAACCATCTGGCATCTTAAGTTCCTTTATCCACCGACAAACTGATTTAGCTTCATTTGGGGTTAAGGTGTAATTTGCTTTAGGCTTTAATATTTTCCCATTATCTTGAACCTTCAACTCCAAGTCGTTTCGCTTGCAATACAATCCTAAATCCTTTATTGCCTTCTCATTGTCCTTTGTCTTTCCCGTCACATTCATAACAATATTGAATATGTTCTCAATTTTTTTTTCTATGTGCATTACATCAAGATTATGCCTTAACAAATTATCTTTCCAATATGGAAGATCCTAAAAAATGCTTCTTTTTGTCCAATTATGCCACTCTCCATATCCATCTATCCTTGTTACACCATTTTCAGTGACTTTTAGAAAATGTTTCACTCTTCTCCAAACTTGTAATGGTGTCAACCTAGGATGTGGCCCATCTGTTTCAACTTGGCATTTTTGAAAGGCTTTAATATTTCTCCTAAAGTGATGGTCATTAGGTATAAACCTACGATGTGAGTCAAACCAACAACTTTTGCGACCATAATTTAACGTGAATGACTTATTGTGCTCCATGCAATGCAGACAAGCTAATCTACCATGTGTGCCCCAACCAGATAACATTCCATAAGCAGGGAAGTCATTAATAGTCCACATCAAACGTGCTTTAATTATAAAATTTTGTTTCCTTGAAACATCATAGGTCAAAATACCAACCCACAACTTCTTCAAATCATCAATTAAGGGCTCCAAGTAAACATCAATAGAGGCCTTTGGATTGGATGGCCCTAGTATAAGACAACTCAAAAACATATAAGGTTTTGACATGCACATTTCAGGAGGAAGATTGTGTGGAGTAACAATCATAAGCCAACAGGAATATGGTAAAGATGAAGCCTGAATGTAAAGGTTAAATCCATCTGAACAGAGACCCAGTCGCACATTGCGTGGATCAGACGCAAAGGTAGGATGTTTATGATCAAAGTGCTTTCAGGCTTCACCATCAGATGGGTGGCGTAGCATTCCTTGACTTTGGTTATCATGATGCCAAGTCATATGTGGCATGGTTTGCATAGAAGCAAACATTCTTTGTAATCTTGGGATTATAGGCAAATAGAACATTGACTTAACTACAATTGGTTTTTGGTGCCTTGATCCCTCAAGAAGTGGGTGATATCTTGGTTTGTGACAAAATTTACATTCAAGCAATGCTGCATCTTTTTTCCACTATCGTTGTCATAAAAGAGCATACAACCACTCACACAACAATCAAATCTTCTTAGCCTCCAATCCCAACTTTGATACTAACCTCTTAACGTCATAATAACTCTTTGGCAAGCTCATATTTGGTGGTGTGAGATCTAACAAAAGTTTGGTGAAAGCCTCTAAGCATTGGTTGGGAATATTCCAATTAGACTTATAAGATAGAAGTCTAACACATACTGACAATTTAAAGTCTCTCGCCCCTTCAAATAAAGGTTGATTTGCCTCCGCCAACAAATTATAAAACCTTTGTGTGGATTCATTAGGACACTCTTCTAAGTTAGTGTCGTTGGGTTGATTGAAATTTACACAAAGCGTTATTGACCATCTCTTCCATGTCACACAATTGCTCCATTTCTACAATACGTACACTATCTCTAGGGACATAATTATCACCTTCATGTAAATCAATAGCTGGTATATCTTCACCGTGTAATGTCCAAATCCAATAATTTGGTATGAACCCTTTTTTATAAATGTGAACTTTGACAACTGCATCTGTCAAAATCTTTGTACATTCACATTTAATGCAAGGGCATCTAATCCCATCTTCAAGTTCAAAATATCTAGACTGTCTTGCTACTCGAACAAACTCTTCAACGCCTAAGACAAAAGACTTCTTCAACCCCCTTCTACCACTATAACAACGATCATACATCCAAGCACGATTGAAAGGAGGTTCGCCCATGTTCTATAAAATAATAAAGGCCTTAAATTAGATTATTAAAGGGAAAATTGGATTTAAATGGAGCAATATGGGGATATATCTCACTTATTGTGTAAGATATCCAAATAGAAACCAAAATTCACTGTCCTAATTGGAATGCAAGTCCCATGACTATGCAGACCAAAAGTAGTAATTGGAATTACCTAGTTATAGGAATTCCAATAGTAATTACCTAATGATAGCAAAATGGATCCTAGATGGATCCAAAATAAGATTCAAAGCATAAACATATTCAAACCATAAAACTGATTAAAAGCATAAAGAGATCAAAGAGTCAAATAAGCCACTCACCTTTACTTTGAAGCTTCAGCGCAAAACACTCACCACGGATCAACAACCCTACTCACAAACACCTACATTGGCAGAAATCATAACCAATAAAACATAACAATTAGTTTCACCAATTAAAACCAAACAATTAGTTCCAAAAATTAAAACCAAACACTTAGCTCCAGCACTTAAACCAAAAAATTCAACAAGGGTTCAGATTTCAACCACTCTATAAGTCACTTTTGATGGAGAGTTGACCCAAAGGTTGACTTTTCAAATCAAAGCTCCAACTCAAGGTTTGAGCATCCTAGCATCTTGGTTTAGTGATTTCAAACATGTTATCTCATTCCAAGTATTTTACAAGTTTTGAGTGTGATACGCTCATTATTTGTTTTCTAGACTACCTAGAATTAGGATTTTTGTTGTACACTAGTTCTTTAGGAAACATCACTGTTTTAGTAACTTATTAGCATCATATTAACCATGTCTAGATGGTAGAATAATGCATTTGCACACTGCTACATGTTTTGACCCTTGATCACACAAGCGTGTGCATGATTAGCTAACTTTTCTTACTTGAAAGTGGGGTTTGGATAGTGATTTCATGAAACTATGGTTGTTGGAGGGTCCTCACTATTTTATTCTACATATTTCATCATATTGAAACGTGTTCAAGGTATTTACAGCACTTGAAACTCATTTTTTGTCTTCATATGCATTGTAGGCACTCTTTGCAAGCCATTTTGCACTTGAACTAGTCATTTTGTAATTCTCTTTATATTTTGTTCATTAGGTTGTTTCTAAAGTTCACTTGCATCATATTATGCATGGCCAAAGGATAAAAAAAAAAACCATTTTCATACCCTATTTTAAACCTCCACACACTCAATTTGAAGTAAAATCCCCATTTTAAGCCTTTAAAAGTTGAGATGAGAGTGTGATATGTGTTTGTTGTTTTGCATTGTTTCATTACTATTATTCAATCGTTTTAGATTACATTTTGCTTTCTATTTACTAAAAACTAACCCTTAATCTGCTTTTTATTAGTTTAGGACTAACTAGTTAGCCTAGTTTAACCTATTTTTCTTGTACATAGGGAACTAACACACTAACTTGTATTGTGTGAATTTGGTGCACCTTAACAACTCAAATTGAACAATTAAAAGTGATTACAGGTGCTGAACTTAAAAATTCAACAAGGGCTCAGATTTCAACCACTCTATAAGTCACTTTTGATGGAGAGTTGATACAAAGGTTGATTGTTCAAATCAAAGCTCCAACTCAAGGTTTAAGCATCCTAGCATCTTGGTTTAGTGATTTGAAACATGTTTGAGCCATCAATTATCTCATTCCAAGTATTTTACAAGTTTTGAGTGTGATAAGCTCATTTTTTGTTTTCTAGGCTACTTAGAATTAGGATTTTTTTGTACACTAGTTTTCTGGGAAACATCACTATTTTAGTAACTCATTAGCATCATTTTAAACATGTCTAGATGGTAGAATAATGCATTTTCACACTGTTATACGTTTAGACCCTTGATTAGAGTAGATTTTGCATTTTAGCCAACTTTAGCTTGTGTTTTAGGTTGTAGGGCGTCACATTTTGAGCTTTTAGTACATTTTAAAATTTGAGTAATTTCTTAGCTTTATGTTACCATTTTAAACTTGGTCATACAGTATCTTTATACTTACTTTTGTTTTTTAGTTCAATTTGGATTTTTTTTTTTTTTGCTTTCTAGGGAAGTAGTGTAGAGAATATCTTGGTTCTAGGGGGTGAAATTTTGTTTAAAGTTTCAGTTTTGGGAAGTAAGTAGATTTTTAGAGTGTAGGTGTCTCTTACAACTTGTCTAAGTAGTTTTGTCATACTTTTTAGTTGCTTATTATAGACTTGCATGAGGATAGTGGTCTTAATTCTAGTTTAGACTACCAATTTTATTTAACTCTGCTTCAATTTTATTTAAGTTGCTTGACTTGCCTTAATTTAGACTATAATTGTGTTTTTGAATGGAGCTTAGATGATTTTTAAAAAACGGTGAAGCTAGGAGAAATGAGTCCAGAGTTACAAAGAAGATATCAAGCCAAAAGCAATTTGTCATTACCATTAATCCTATGTGGCAGCTAGCTTTCAGTCCTAGGTTGCTTTCTTTACCCATTTTCTATCATCTTTAACATAATCCAATTCATAGTTTTAGAATATAAAGCTTAAATCATCAAAACCCCAAAAAGTAGTTAATTTTGTTAAATTTCCCAGCACTTGTTCATTCTTTGAGTTTCAATATGAATTATTTCTGTTTTTCTTTATTATGACAGTAATTTGATGATTCAAACATGTTTTTAGGGTTTACATTGATGTTGGATTCAAGTTGTAACAATTTTTAGTCACTGTACAGAATTTGACCCGTGGTTTTGTTGTCACACTAATTAGTGGATTTTGCATTTTCTAATTATGTTTCTGCAATGTATCCATACACTTAAGGCATATCAATAACTTAGTTTAATGATTATCATTGCATCACAACCTTAAAATTGCATGATTATATGTTTTTGCTGTCAATGAGTAGTTCAACTACATCAAGCTGCAGCATATATGAGTTCAGCTTGCATCATTTTGTAATTATTAGTAAAAGTAAAAGCCACAAATGTTCTCTCAAACCAAACAAGCTCATGGCTCTCATCATTCTTTGTGTAATATGAAGTGGTGCATTGCAAGTAAACTAGGGGTTTACATTCAACAAGTAATTGGAGGGTTGATGAAGGAAAAAGAAAGAAGAAATCAGGGCTGAAAAATTAATTCTGCAGCAGTTTTGGTAAAAACCAATATGGTTGACTTTTCGATTGACTTTTAGGAATTTAGCTTTTGTACTTGATTCAACATTGGAAATATACATGGGAAGTCCAATTACATTTGTTGGAAGCAAGAGAACCCTGGAAGAGGGATATAGGGTGGAGTCTTGGACCAATTTCATGCTACCCTTATCTACCAAGTTTAGCATAGTAAGGTAGATTTTAGCAAATTGTTGCTAAGATTTGGGAGGCTTTTAGAGGTGCATTTGGTGAATTGTTGAGTAGCTTTGAAGCACAAGAAGTCGCTTGAATCATGCAGCTGACTAGAGTTGAATGCAGCCTATTTAGAATGTGTTTTAACTTAGTTTTGGTTAATTTGGAGAGAATTTTAAGTAAGTTTTACTTAGCAGTTCAGTTAGCTAACTAGTGGTACTTAGTAGTTATATAAATAGAATATGAACTAAGTGAAAAACACAATTTTTGTAGATCCCAAAACAATTCCAATTTTAGTTTCTTTCTCACGGGGTTTCTCTCTCCCTTCTTAGGCTTGAGGTTGGAGAACCTAAGTGACATAGATTCATACTCTTCAATTCTTGGAAGAGAAGGGGGAGATGCGTGACTACCTCACTGCACCATGACTATGAATGGGAGAGAATTAACACATAATCCAATCAATGCAATAAAAAATAATCTTACCAAATACCATCATTCTATCCAAATGCATATAACAATTCAGACAATTTGAATTTGGACTAAGCATCAATCAGCGATAATCAAACCAAAAATAGAACCAGTCAAAAATCAAACCAAAAATAGAACCAATCCAAATGCATATAACAATTCAAACAATTTCAATTTGGACTAAGCATCAATCAGTGATAATCAAACCAAAAACAGAACCAATTGGCAATCAAACCAAAAACTTAACCAATTAATGAATTTAAAATATAGTGAGAAAGGAATAAACGGTCACACCTTACAATGGCCCTGATATCTCGCAAACACACAACAAGATCAGTGCTCTGGGACCAAGGGGCGTGGGAAGACCGAATACAATCCCTTAAAAATCAAAAAAACCATGTCAGAACAAGTAGCATCTATCAACATTACAAGAACCAGAATCAATTAAACTTACCAAAACGACGGTGAGGGTCGAAGAACACGTTGGTCGGATACAATACATAGGTGACGGCAGCGGCAATCCAGAACACAATCCCTTATAAATCAAAGAACCTATGAGAACAAGTAGCAGCGATCAACATTGCAAGAACTAGAACAAATTACACTCACCAAAACGACGGTGAGGGTCGAAGAACGCGGTGGTCGGTGAGAATACAGAGCCGCTATGTTTCCTCCACCGACGACAAACTTGGCTCGTGGAACCCAGACCCACGGTGGCAGCGGATAGGTGATGGCAGCGGCGAGGTGACGACAACGACTATTCAAACCCACGGTCAGCAACGGCAGGGCTTTTGTTTTGCGTTTTGGGGAAGAAAGTGAATTTGGGGGAAGAGGAAAGTGAAATGCGATTTCATATGACTGCGAACTTTATCGAAGGATATCATCCGTCGATAAGTATGCGACTATCGTCAGTGCATAAGTGACTTATTTCATACTGACATTACTGACGGATTAATCTGTCGGTAAATAAGAAGAAAACTTCATATAGACATTATCGACGGATTAATCAATCGGTAATGACAGCCATGGATATCCGTCGGTAAGTTTGTCTGTAAAGGTCAATTACCGATAGATATATATTCGTCGATAAATACGATATTTTTGGTGGTGTTTTACCATTTCACTAGAAACGTGAATTAGTCATATTAGTACACTATAATGAGTCAAAATGAATGTTTCAGGAATCTACACAGAGAATTCACTATCTAAGCAAGTTCTAAATGATGCAAGAGAGCTAGAAACTTGTCTAACTCCTACAAATAGCAACAATTGCAAAATTCATCCTACAAACCTAACAAAAGAACACTAAACTAAGCTAAAGGCAAAAAATCTACTAAACCAATATCTAAAAATGCAATGCAGCATCTGTTTAAACACATCTGAAATAAATAAATAAAGCTAAGAATCAACTCAAAAGCTACATCTCTACTCAAACTCAAAAAGTCACCCTTAAGTACCTAGAAAATGTGCTAAAACTACTCTATTTGGAAAGACTGCACTACTTTAGAATAGGAAATTATAATGCAACTATGTACCCCTATGATAGAGGTCATACTCCACCAAATTAAAACAAATTACATGCAGTATGTGAAAGTTGAACCAAGTCGTCTCCCAATGACCAATATTTTCGTTCAAAGCTTCAATTCCCATATTCAAACACAACACCAATAAGGGGTTTAGCATATTAAGAATTTCAACACAACAACAAAACATAATTTCAATTTTGATTAAACAATCACAAAAATAGCAGTAATTTCTTGCTTCGAATGAAATTTCACCCATCACAGATTGCAAACTAAATTTGTTTCGTTATTCCTCATGAAACTCGTTGTTAAACAACTAAGCGAAGGTTAACTATAACATCCCTAAGGAATATTACTAATATTTAATAAATAAATTCAAAACTAAAATGAAGACAGCATTTAATATAAAACCATTTCCAAAAACACGGGAAATTCAAAACTTTTAATATGCAAGTCATAAACCAGGAGTCCATAATTATAAAACTGAAATAAAATTCAATGGCTCCCGAAAGGTTACATAATTATCTCAAAACCAAAATAAGAAACATATTACAAAAATCCCATGCTATCCCTCGCTCTGAGTTTAAGCATCTCCTGGCCCACTTGTCAAATCATCTGCTCCAGAATAACAAGTTATTCGATCATCGCCACACACACACAAAAAGGGTGAGCTATGCACAATATATAAAACAGATGCATGAATTAAACATGTCACCCATCCCAAAATAACATAACTAATATTTCAAGTTTTTCAAATAACCCAACCATGACCTCATAGTCCTTCATGAGTCATATCCATGAACTAGGTCTTGGGACTTCACTGTGCTCCCACGAAACTAACTCATTCGTGGTCCAACCCTATGAGCCTATCTCGCTTATAGACTTGCCCTACAGACTCCTCGTTTGTATTAAAACATCCAAGTCTTCTCAACTTGGACCCTGGCACGCACGCAATCACTATACTATTGACTCCTCGCCCAATACTAGCCGACGGGAACATAACAGTTCCTTGCCCATCGTGCTCCTGACACATGTAATCACCATCCTAAGGACTCCTCGCCCATTAGTAGCCGACGGGAACTCAACCAATTCCATGCCCATCATTTGTCCAACCGCCAAGCACATCCCAGACCCCTATTGGACTTAGTCCTTCAAGCCCAAACACCACACCACAAGCATATACATCCTATACTTAGGGTAAAGCAGCCCTATTACACACACAAGCATACACAAACATGGCACTTTTCATAAACTCGCTTAAGCTAGGGACTCTCGCCCAAGCTAAGCCCTTAGCCTCGCTTAGGCTAATTCACCTCGCTTGAGCAAGCTTAAAACAGCAACATCATCACGTTATCTCGTTTAGGCGAGATCCCCTCGCTTAGGCGAGATCATCTCTCGCCCAAACACCTAATTCAATCTCGCCTGGGCTACAATGCAGCAAAACATCACACTTGACCACGACATCTCGCTTAGGCGAGGCCGTCTCACCTGAGCGAGACCCTGGTTCGCTCAAACCCACAAAAACTCCTCGCCTGGACGAGGTTTCGCGCTCAGAACACCTAAGTTACCACGCGACCTCGATTAGGCGAGTGTCTCTCGTTTGAGCGAGAGACCAAGTCGCGCAAGTGCCAAAAAAGTCGCTTGGGCGAGATACTCGACCCCTATACCAGTAATGAAACCTTGCAACACTCGCTTAGCTGAGGGTGACCCGCTTGGGCGAGAATTGCAGTATCCCTCTTCTGGTCATGCGCGAGAACAAACCACAACCATACCAAAATCCAATTTAGGCAATATTCAAGCATTATACCCCATCAGGCCATCACAGTAACATGGTTCAAACATGTTTGCATCAATCAAACTAAAGGTTTGGCCAAAAACCACAACAACAATACCCCAAACCCTTATCCCATTCATATAAACCACCAAAAAGAGGCTTTATACACAACAACCCATCTAGAAACTCTCAATACCAGTACGCACAATACCACAGTCATATCACAAAGAATCCAATTGAACATAAAGATGCAGAAACACATGAAAAATTAGTACAATTAAGCTCAGCACCCCTAACCTGGACTTCTTGATTCAATTTGGGAAAAAAAAAGAATGTTCCTTTGTTGCCCACTCTTTTGTTCCAATACCCTCCCACTTCAGCCTTCAATTATCTTCTCACACCCTTAGAACTCGTGCTCCTCTCAAAAGCCAATTACCAACACTGCCAAAAACCTTCTTTTCCCTTAAAATGGCCTTTTATAGGTGTCTTAATTAAGGGTTTAAAGGTTAAAACGAAAATTGACTTTATGGTGAGTTTAATTCTTATTTAGGGTCATTATAGTGTGTTTTCCAACCCCTCTTGGCTTCCCCTTCCTAGTTTTCTTTTGCCCTCTCATATTCCCTCCAAAACTACACTTTAAAAAATTAAAGTTCCAATTTCATTCCCAACCAAGTTTGAACCCATGACCACTTAGTCACCATGCAAGTGCATAATCAATTCAACCAAGTCATGTTAATGATACACTCCAAACATGATAAGTTTACAATACCAATTTCATATTCATACATATTATTAAAAATCAATAATAAAACAACAACACATAATTGGCATACATAGGACTCGAACCCAAGTCCTCTCACACAATAAAGTACTCTCAACCACACGAGCTAGCACTTTTCCACGTCACATCAAACAACAATTAATGCCATAAAGGCGCTTTCTACCCGCATTTATTAATTAATTAATTATTTAATTAATTAATTTTCACGGGTCTTACAATTCCCCCACCTTTAAAAGTTTTCGTCCTCGAAAATAGGACTTACCAGCAAAGAGGTGAGGATAAGACTTCCTCATGAGATCCTCCATCTCCCAAGTCATCTCCTGGGTTGCCTCGTCCCAGAGAACCTTCACCATCTTCAACTCCTTGCCTCTTAGTTGCTTGACCTGAGTATCCAATATGCGAACAGGTCCAACTGGCATAGTCAGATCCTCGCGTACTTGCACCTCATCTGACTACAAAACATGATCTAGACTTGCAACTAAGAGACGTGGAACACATTATGCAAGTTGGATAGCTGAGGTGGTAAAGCGATCTCGTACGCCGCTGCTCCTATTCTTCGTGTAATCTGATAAGGTCCTATAAATCTCGGAGTCAACTTCCTTGATTTAAGAACCCTTCTGATACATGTGGTTGGCATAACCCGAAGGAATACACGGTCTCCTTCATCAAACTCAAGTGGCCGCCTCCTCTTATCCGCATAAGACTTTTGCCTACTCTGAGTTGCTCGCATCCGATCTTGGATTAACTTGACCTTACTAGTCATCTGTTGCAGAAATTCAGGACCAAGCCCAAAGGCTTCACCATCCTGATACCAGCACAATGGAGTTCTACACCTTCTTCCATACAATGCTTCATAGCACGCCATACCAATACTGGAGTGGTAGCTATTGTTAAAGGTGAACTCCACCAAAGGTAGCACATCATTCCAGTTTCCCATGTGATCTAGCACACAAGACCTCAATAAGTCCTCTAGAGATTGGATGGTCCGCTCAGACTGTCCATCCGTCTGAGGATGATACGCTGAACTCATCCTCAAATGTGTACCCAAGGCCGCTTGCAATGATTGCCAAAACCGTGATGTGAATCTAGGATCCCGGTCTGACACTATGCTTTCGGGTACTCTATGCAATCTCACCACTTCTCTCACATACAACTCTGTTAACTTGTCCATAGACCACTTCTAATACATAGGCAAGAAATGAGCACATTTTGTTAGTCGGTCCACTATCACCCAGACTGAATCATGACCCTTTGTCGACCTCGGAAGATGGGTCACAAAATTCATAGATACTGTCCTACTTCCACTGAGGTACGTCTAATGGTTGCAGTGTACCTCCTGGCCTTTGATGTTCAATTTTGGCTTTTTGACATACCAAACACTGAGCAACAAAGTCTGCTACATCCGCCTTCATACCATTCCACCAAAAAGATTCCTTCAAATCCTTGTACATCTTAGTCATACCTGAATGTATGCTAAGACAACTCTGATGACCTTCCTTCAGAATCTGTCTCCTGAAATTAGGTCCTCCTGGTATGCACACTCTACCTTTAAAACGTAGAATGCCATCCTCTCCCATCTGATAATCTTTCCCTTTCTCTCTGCCTAACCACCCCACAAACTGTTGCAACTCCAAATCGTGTCCCTAAGCCTCACGAAATTCAGAAATTCATTAGTAACTCTCAGCAAGCTACATTGTATCGAGTCTTGCCCAAACTGCATCCCCAGATTCATATCTAACTCCTTTATCATCATGCAAGACACATGTATCTTCTTTCGACTCAAAGCATCGGCTACAACATTTGTCTTGCCTGGATGGTAGAGCAATTCAAAGTTATAGTCTTTCAAATACTCCATCCACCTACGCTGCCTCATATTCAACTCTTTCTGGTCAAACAAGTATTTCAAACTTTTGTGATCACTGAATACTCGGAATTGAGAACATATAGATAATGCCTCCAAGACTTAAGAGCAAACACAATGGCGGCTAACTCTAAGTCATGAGTCGGGTAATTCTTCTCATGCACCTTCAGTTGACAAGAAGCATATGCCACGGCCCTCTTTTCTTGCATCAATACACACCCAAGACCTTGATATGATGCATCACAGTACACTTCAAACATCTTTTCTATATCAGGAATTACTAGCACTGGAGCGGTAGTCAAACACTTTTTCATCTCCTCAAAACACTCCTCACACTGTTCAGTCCAAGAGAACGGCTGATCCTTTCTGGTCAACTATGTCAAAGGGTTTACTTTCTTTGAGAACCCCTCCACGAATCTCCTGTAATAACCTGCTAAGCCCAAGAAACTTCGCACCTCTGTCACTGTCTTAGGCCTTTCCCACTTCAACACAATTTCTATTTTGGCTGGATCCACTACGATACCTTCAACAGAAATCACATGCTCGAGGAATTGCACTTCCTTAAGCCAAAACTCGCACTTGCACAACTTCCCGTACAGTTGGTGTTCCCTGAGCACATTCAACACTACCCTCAAGTGATTAGCATATTCCTTTCGTGTCCTCGAGTAGATAAGAATGTCATTAATGAAGACGACAACAAACTTATCCAACTAAGGTCGGAAAATCCTATTCATGTAATCCATGAATACTGCCGGTGCATTCGCCACTCCAAATGGCATAACCACATATTCATAGTGGTCGAATCGTGACCTGAATGTTGTCTTTTGCACGTCCTCCGGTCGCACTAGAATCTGGTGGTATCCCGACCTCAAGTCGATTTTAGAGAACACCCATGCACCCTTTAACTGGTCTAGTAAGTCGTCGATCCTTGGTAGCGGATATTTGTTTTTAATAGTCAGCTTATTCAGCTGCCTATAATCCATACATAGTCGCGAGCTCCCGTCCTTCTTCTTCACTAACAAAACTGGAGCTCCCCAAGGTGACGCGCTCGGCTGAATAAATTGCTTCTCCAACAGTTCCTCAATTTGCTTCTTCACTTCTGCGAGCTCAGTCGGTGCCATTCTAAATGGAGCCATAGACACTGGACCCACACCAGAAATTAAATCAATGGTGAAGTCGATGTCTCTACTAGGCGGCAATCCTGACACTTCATCTGGAAAGATGTCCGCATATTCGCTAGCCACCGGTATAGATTGGATCACCTCCGCAACACTTTTCTTCTCTGGCTTGGCCACAACCATATAACACATGGCCCCATCTTGCAGTGCCTTCACAACTTTCTGAGTTGATATTAATTCCAACCCTTCATGTTCTGGGAATACCAGACTGCGCCGTCCACAATCAATTATGATGTGATTGTTAGACAACCAGTCCATCCCCAATATCACATCCAGTCCCTCGAAGGGCAAGCACACCAAGTTCACATTGTATCTGTGACCTGCCACCACCATTGAACACCCAACACAGACTAAATTGGTAGCTACCTGACCCGAGGAAGGAGTTGAAACAAGCAACTCACACCCTAAGTCATGTGTCTCCAGACTCAATCTCCCCACACAAGCATTAGAGATAAAAGAATGTGTTGCGCCAGAATCAAATAAAACCAATACATCATGCCCCATAAGTAAACAAGGTTGTAATATCAGGTTACCTGACTGGGTAGCCTCAATAGATGTCATGGCAAAGACCCTGTCGGCCGCTCTCGCCCTTTCTACGGGTGATGTTGTTGGTTTCTTCACACTCAGACTCTTCTTTTCTGGGCAATTATTTGCAAAATGTCCAGGTTTGTCGCATATGAAACACTTGCGACGGTCGCCAGAGCCTCCTACTCCGCCTGTCAATTGGGGACAATTTCTCTTCAGGTGGGGTCTGCCACACTGATAGCAAGTGGGACCCTGAGATGTTTGTGGTCTATTATAAGGCTTTTTCATCTGCCTAGCCTCAGCGACATTTTTCTGATGTCTACTTACAATGGGAACAGGGCCCTTCTCAAGGTGCTCCGCACTCTTGGCCTGTTCCACTAAAACGGGAAATCTTCTCTCTCTCAAAGGTGTTACCACCCTCTTCAGCTCATGTCTGAGTCCTCGCTCAAACTTTAAACATTTCCACTCCTCGGTGATGTTCTGTGAGGAATACCTCGCCAAGTGCTCAAATTTGTTAACATACTCTTGCACTGTCATGTCTCCTTGCTGCAATGCAAGAAACTCTGCCTCCCTATCCTGCCTGGCTGTGTCAAGAAAATATTTCTCCAGGAAACGAGTCCTGAAGTTGGTCCAATTGACCTCTTCCTCCCGGGTTTGCATCTGCTGTTGCATCCCACTCCACCAGTACTTAGCATCCTTATTTAGCAAATAGGTGGCAAACAGTAGCTTCTGCTCATCTTCGCAGTTCATCACCTTGAAGATCATCTCGCATTTGCGGAGCCATGCATCCGCTTCATCAAGAGAGGCTTTGCCAGTAAACTCCGTGGCTGGTGGCGCAAGAAGTCCTCCACGGTCGGCACCCTGATTGGTGCAATCGCCGTCCTAGGTTGCGCTACTACGGGTGGCTGCATCACATCCATCATCTGGTGAATAGCCTCAGCGATGTCATCAGCACCACTACTCCTCCTCCTCTTGTTAGCAGCCATAGTCTGGATACGCCACATTACAACTGTTAAAAATTACTCACTTAGTCAAACAAAACCACGCACACCTTTTCAACATCCAACTCAATCACACAACAAACAATCACATCGATAAGCTCACTCCCCACTAGCCCCAAAATATTTAAAAATATTTTCAACACTTTTGCACTGATACCAATTGTAACATCCCTAAGGAATATTACTAATATTTAATAAATAAATTCCAAAATAAAATGAAGACCAGATTTAATATAAAACAATTTCCCAAAAACACGGGAAATTCAAAACTTTTAATATACAAGTCATAAACCAGGAGTCCATAATTATAAAACTGAAATAAAATTCAATGGCTCCCGAAAGGTTACATAATTATCTCAAAACCAAAATAAGAAACATATATACAAAAATCCCATGATATCCCTCGCTCTGAGTCTAAGCATCTCCTGACCCACATGTCAAATCATCTGCTCTTGGATAACAAGTTATCCGATCATCGCCACACACACACAGAAAGGGTGAGCTATGCACAATATATAAAACAGATGCATGAATTAAACATGTCGCCCATCCCAAAATAACATAACTAATATTTCAAGCTTTTCAAATAACCCAACCATGACCCCATAGTCCTTCATGAGTCATATCCATGAACTAGGTCTTGGGACTTCACTGTGCTCCCACGAAACTAACTCATTCATGGTCCAACCCTATGAGCCTATCCCGCTCATAGTCCTGCCCTACAGACTCCTCGTCTATAGTAAAACATCCAAGTCTTCTCAACTTGGACCTTGGCACGCACGCAATCACTATACTATGGACTCCTCGCCCAATAGTAGCCGACGGGAACATAACAGTTCCTTGCCCATTGTGCTCCCGACACATGTAATCACCATCCTAAGGACTCCTCGCCCATTAGTAGCCGACGGGAACTCAACCAGTTCCATGCCCATCATGTGTCCAACGACCAAGCACATCCCAGACCCCTATTGGACTTAGTCCTTCAAGCCCAAACACCACACCACAAGCATATACGTCCTATACTTAGGATAAAGCAGCCCAGATGATGTGATCCCAACAAGGCTTGTAGCTTGGGTCAACGCCTAGGCCCAAATCATGCTCAAGGCCCAATACATGCCCACATTCACCTTCAACGCCTAGGCCCAATAACAAGGAGCATGCTCAAAAAGATCCAATTGGGCTTCATTCAAGATAGCACAAACACACATGGACTTCTCATCCTCTTCACATGGGCCAAAGAAGATGTGAAGATTTGAAGAGGTGTCTCAAAGAGCAATAAAATAGCAATAATATTGGCCCATTGTTTAGGCTTTGCTTTCTAGAATAATAAGTCAAACAATGAGTAGTTCAATTGATAAAATTGGGCTTGACTAAGCCCAATAGGAGATTTGG
>Ga0214545_1002389_pt1 | contig 36125 bp, 16 predicted proteins | sample CNSS4metaG_FD_160064 | JGI IMG/M metagenome (GOLD analysis project Ga0214545, IMG submission 160064) | Root nodule microbial communities from cowpea collected in UCLA plant growth center, Los Angeles, California, USA - CNSS4 | ecosystem: Host-associated > Plants > Roots > Nodule | place: USA...
ATACTCACCAACTACACCTATATAATATTCATATACAGACAAACATTAAAAAAATTAAAAAATACAAAGTACAGAAATACACGATATCACTTTCAAAAAAGGGGGACCACAACGAAAAAATAAAGGAGCACATGCTATGACACAGACCCATGCTCAAATAAGCACACTATTTTGTAATACACTGCATTTCACCGACAACACTACCATTTCCTTTCCAAAAATCAAACTTTTCAACCGACCAAAAAAGGCACCGAACAAATGCACCCAACAAAAGCACCGAACCAAAATAGGGAAAGTCACTAACCTGAGATTGCTCCAACGTTTGAGATGAATGCAATGAAGTCAATATCCTCAGATTGCACGCGTGATGACGATGGAGAAGGACACCGATCGCACTCCACAGCTTCCACCACAGTTTCCCCAATTTTACCCGAGCTTTCTTTTTTAAAAACCTTAAACCTAATTTCGCAATTCTAATTTTTTTGAAAAATAATTATCCCACCTTAAATTATAAAAACCCTGAACCCTAATTTAATTTAACATTTTTTCCTGCCAAGTCACTGTTCAAGAATTGGTCAACCTTGTCATGTCACTGTTCACCAAACGCCATCAACAGGTACCAATTTGAGATTTCGAGTCCAAAATGGAGACCAAAGGCATAATTAAACCTAATATTTAATTGAGAATGTACTTTGGTTAAATTTACTACGACTAATTTACAAAGTTCTTACTTTTAATCGAAAATGTACTTTGGTTAATAATGAGAACACCAACAAATTAATTGAGAATTTACATTGATTAATTTGGAAATCTACAACAATAAGCAATAATCTTTAGACAATTGATGATGTATCTATTTTGAAAAAGCAGTGGAATCAATCTATTTTCTTTATCATTGTTTTATATCTTTTTTATCTTTTTCCAAATTTATATCTTTATTTCTTATTTTATTTGATTAACCTTTTGGTATAGTTTTTATAAGAGCTCATTTGTTAGAAATCAGTTCCATGTTCCTTGGGAGACGACTAAGGGTTGACTTTACCCATACTAATCTTTTGGCTACTTTCTTAACAATACTGAAGTTGTTACAAATAAGTAGTATTAATTTGATCGCTTCACGTCAGTATTATCAGTAGAAAAATTGAGGTAGTAAAATACACAATTTAAATTAAATTATAAGTTTTTTTATTAGTACGTTTTCAACGATAATCATTTTCTACTAAATGTGTTCATTTTATAACTTTCCGTGACATCCCAAATTGGGGTGTTACATCTTTCATGCATGCTATGCAATTTTGCAATGCTTTTCTACATGTTTTTTCATGTGGGGCCAATAGAAATGTTCCTTTAAGACTTACAACGTCCTTATTAGGCCCAAAATGTCCCATCAAACTTTCCTCATGTGCATCTCTAATGAGTGATGCTTTTAGGAAAACCTTGGGGTATGCAAAGCCTCTTTCCTTTGAAAAGGTATTGATTGAAGAGGTAGAAATCTTTGTAGGCCCCTAGGTGGAATTCACTAAAAATGGAGGAGAAATCATCATCCTTTGCATAAAAATCCTTAGCTAAGATATTTTGTTTCAAGCATGGAAAGGAGAGAATGCCTTCTTGAAAATGCATTTGCTACTATGTTGGCTTTTCCTTGTTTTTGTTTTATCATAATGGGGAATTTTTCAAGAAACTCTATTCACCTTGCATTCTCTTGTTTAACTTGCCTTGGCTTTTCAAAAAATTTAGGGATTCATGATCACTATGGAATACACACTCCTTGGAAAGAAGGTAGTGTTGCCAAGTTTGCAAAGTTCTCACAAAAGCATAAAGCTCCTTGTCATAGGTGGAGTAGTTTATGTGACTTCCCTTAAGTTTCTCACTAAAAAAGGATATTGAGTGTCCCTCTTGGAGAAGCATGACCCCAATTCCCACATTCGATGCATCACACTTAATTTCAAATGTTTTGCAGAAGTTATGAAGGGCTAGGAGTGGAGCATTGATCAATTTTTGTTCTAAATATTCAAAGGCCTTTTTTTTATCAACCCCCAACTTGAACTCCACACCTTTTTTAACCAATTCGTTCAAAGGGGTGGCTATTGTGCTAAAATTTGGCATAAACCTTCTATAAAAACTAGCCAACCCATGAAAAGACCTAAGCTCACTCACATTCTTTGGTGTAGGCCACTCTTTAATGGCCACCACTTTTTCTTGGTCCACATTGACCCCATGTTGATTATTTTGAACCCTAGGAAGATCACATGATTCATCCCAAAGATGCATTTTTCCATGTTAGAATACAACGACTCCTTCCTTAGGGTCTCTAGCATACTTTTGAAATGATGCAAATGATCTTCTTTAGAAAAGCTATAGATGATAATGTCATCAAAGTAGACTACTACAAACTTGCCTAAGAATTTTCTAAGCACATGATCATGAATCTCATGAAGGCACTAGATGCATTGGTCAAACCAAAAGGCATGACTAACCACTCATACAATCCAAACTTAGTCTTGAAAGAGGTTTTCCATTCATTACCTTCCTTGATTCTAATTTGATTGTATCCACTCTTTAAGTCTATTTTGGAAAAGATAGTAGCACAATGTAGCTCATTTAACAAATCATCTAACCTAGGAATGGGATGTCTATACTTGATGGTGATGTTGTTAATGGCCTTACAATTTATGCACATTCTCCATGTTCCATCCTTTTTGGGAACTAGAATCACGGACATTGGACAATGACTCATCTAAAACTAAAGATAAGTCTTTAATACATCTAAAGTGAGGTTTTTGGAAGGAGGTAGAAGACTCACTAGGATAAACTGTAAAAATTTGTTTTATGGCAAGCATTACCTTTTTTATCCCTTTGAGGGAGATCGTGCTCTTCTTGGTCTCTTTCCATGCCATTGCGCCTTCTTTTGCGCCTTCTCCTCCTTTCTTTTCTTTAACATTTGCATTTGGTCCTCATTGACTTCCTTGGGTGATAGAGGCCAAAGTGTAATCTTTTTGCCTTATCAGTTAAAAGAAAATTTGTTGTTATGACCATCATGAAAAGATTTTGTATCAAATTGCCAAGGCCTCCCAAGTAAAATATGAGTTGCTTTCCATATGCACTAAGTCACATAAAACCTCATCTTTGTAATTTCCAATGGAGAAGTTGATGAGGACATGTTTGTCAACTTTAATCTCTCCTTCTTCACTAAGCCAAGAAAGCTTATAAGGTTTGGCATCCGAGATGGTTTTCAAGCCAAGCTTGTCCACAACCCTTGTGCTAGCCACATTCACACAACTTTCACTATCAATTATGAGTGAGTAAAGTTTATTATTGATTATGCATCTTAGTGAGAAAAAAATTCCCTTTGATATTCTAATTCCTTTGGGACTTGACCCAATATATGCCTAACCACCAATAAACTTCCTAAATTAGGTTTGATTTCATCCTCACTTGAAGAAGAGGAAGAAGTGTGTGAGGAAAAGCTTTTGGAGGATGAGGGGGAAAAGTGTTCACTTTCAACCTCTCCTTTAGAGTTCAAGATCATGTTCCTTTTGGTTGGGCAATTTGAAGCAATGTGCCCATATCCCAAACACTTAAAACATTTGATAGAACTAGTTCTTAAACCTTGGATTAGCATGTGAAACTCTAGTCGAATTCGTCCTAGGTGAGTGGTTTTGGAGATTTTTGGAGGGTGTTCTTTCATCTTTTCTTTCCTTACCCTTCCATGTTTTTCAGTAGTATTCATTATAAGAAGTATTCTTCTTGGCCTCTTGTTTCTTTTTCAATTGGCTTTCAACTTATAAGGCCAAATACAAAATCTTATCAAGTGTGGAATACTCATAATTCAACTACATCTTGAATTTCTCTTTTAATACCACTCACAAACCTAGCTACCTTTTCTTCTTAACTTTCAAATTGGAGTCCTACTTTTAAAAGCATGGACTCCATGAGCTTGTAATTTTCATCCAATACTTTTAGAAACATGGACTCTTTGGAGCTTCAAAAGAGTCTCCCTTCTATGGTTGGAGGGTACAAACCTAACGAGCATCAAATGTTTAATTTCCCTCTAAGAAGTCGCGAATGACTCTTGGTTAATATTGTCCATACAAGTTGATGCCTCCATGTCATGGCATAATCCTCCAATTCTAACACTACCAAATCTACCCACTCTTGGTCCCTAGTTAAATAAATGTTAAAAATTTGATCTATATTTTGTTCCCATTCAGTGTAGATGTTGGGGTCATTTTCTCCTTTTGAACTTGGGAATCTTGAATGGTGGGGGTTGTCTTTGAGATAGAGAGTTGCATCTCCTTCCTCCATCATCAAACTCATGCTTTCTTCTCCTCCTATCAACATCATAAAAGCTCTTGGATGAAGATTCTTAGCCACTCTTCAAAAGGAGACAATGTGGTATTTTAATAAGGCCAAAAGGAGCTTTAGGAAAAGAAGACAAAAGGTACAAAGGTACTTATGCTCTTGCTTTATGCTTTTGGCTTTCCTCTCTCCTCCACCTAGGCTCCACCTTATCCATGCTCTCTACTCATATTGTGCCACCTAGCCATGCTCCTTACTCCTAATTACCCTACAAAACAATTAAACATAGATTAGCATGTTGGCTTAAGTCAAGTCAATTTTAGTCAACAAGTCAACAAAAATTTAGTCAACTAAGTCAACTTAGGGAAATCAGAATAAAGAGATAGAAAATAAAGATGAGGATGAAGGATTAGAAGTCTCCCCTCTAGTCACACTTCTTGTAATCCTTCTTGGGAGAGCTTCCATGGAAACTTGTGTGGTAAAGACTTCATCATCAAATATTATGTTAACGGAGTATATGGCCCTAGGATAAAAATTTCTTTCAATAATTAGCAAATTTTGAACCTATGTTGGTTTAGAGGCTAATTTATGGGTTCTCTACTGGGAGGAATGGTGGGGTGCGTCTACTGTTCTTCGAAAACGATTTCATTTATGCACTACTTATTTTAATAAAAACCCTTAAATGGATGAAACAATGTTATTGGAGTGCAATGCTTCTTTGTCTTCAAAAGGTATCAGGTAATGTTCTTAATATTGTACTTTGTCTCTTTCTTTTTTCTTCAGTACATCTAAATGTACAAATATATATTATACATTATTGTCTTTATATAATGCTTTTCCTTAAGAATATTCATGTCTCTGTCTTTTATAATCAGTTCAATAAATTATTTTAGGTTTATTCATGTTTTTTAGGAGTAATTCATGAATACAAGTTTGAATCTTAAAGAGACATGGATGGAAGTTTTGGGTTAATTATGGTGGTAGCAAAGTTTTGGAGTTAGAAAACATTATCCTACCAAGGGTAACAATGATGGGTCTATTACTTCTTACTTATATGTTTGTTGCAAGGAAGGTATACGAAAAGTAGATAAATGAAAGTTATAGACTAATTGATTTTATTGATGATCATAATCACCCCTTTATCCACTAGAAACAGTTCATATGTTAGCTTCTCATTGAAAAATAATCGATTGTCAAGCATATGATCTTGAAATAGCATAATATGTAGGCATTCAAATAAAGGCATCATTTGATTTGATGAGTAAATATGTAGGAGATGGAGAGAATCTGTGCTATACAAGAGAAGATGCAAAGAACTATCTGAATTCAAAGAGACAGAGAGATATGGCATATGGTGAAGCTGGAAACTTGTTACAATATTTCCAACAACAACTAATAGATAATCCTTCATTTTTATGCCTGCCAAATGGATTTGGAAGAACAAATGACAAAGATATTTTGGGTTGATGCAAGTAGAGCAGTCAAAACCGGTAACCTGACCTGACCCGACTCGACCCACCATGGGTTGATCACTTAGTGAGCCAACCCAACCCGACTTACTTATTAGCGAGCCAAAAAAATTCGAACCCGACCTGGCCCACCATAGGTTGTTGGGTTAAATGGGTTGGCTCACGAGTTCACTTAATTAAAAAAAATATTTTATTTTTATTTTTTTTTAGTCAAAACTAAATTATAATTATAATTAAAATCTAAATAAACTTCAATACAATCGAAATACAAACCAAAATCACAAAAATACAAATTATTTATGTGTTGGCTAAGAAAAATAACCTAACATGACCCAAATGCAAAGCCCAACTTAACAAAAAACACTTTTATAACCATTTATTTGCGGGTTGGTGAGCCAACCTAGTTCACCACGGTTTCAATCCAAGTGAGCCAAGTTCTAGGTGAGCCGGGTCAAACATCCACACATATTGAAATTTGTAAAAATATTTCAACCCAACCCGGCCCAAACCCGTGGTGAGCCGGGTTGGCTCGCGGGTTCCAACCCATTTTGACAACTCTAGATGCAAGAATGTTATTTGATTATCAATGTTTTGGAGATGTCATTTCTTTGGATACAACATATTGTACAAACAGACATAGCCCCCCTGCAATTTTCTTGCGAATTAATCATTATAGAGGAGGGGTGATATTTGGCGTAGCCTTATTGTATGACGACACCATTGAGTCCTTCAAATAGTTATTTCAAACTTTTTTGCAAGCACATAATCAAAAAAATCCATAAATTGTTTTTATTGATCAAGACCAAGCCATGAAAAGAGCATTAGAGGAGATTATGCTGATGACAAAGCATGGTTTGTGCACATGGCATATAATGAAGAATGGAGTAAAGCATCTAAAAAATTTAATGAAGGATGATTCACATTTTTTACGAGATTTAAAGAAGTGTATGTATCATTATCAAGAATAAATAGATTTTGAAAACTCATTGAAAGATTTATTGGTGAAATATAATGTTGAAGAAAATACACGGTTAAATGCAATTTATCAGAAAAAAGAGAAATGGGCAGCATGTTATATGAAGAATGATTTTATAATTGGCATGAAGACCACACAACTAAGTGAAAGAATTAACTCGAATATAAAGACTTGCACTAGACCTAATATGAATATCAATCAATTTTTTCAGCAATTTGAACGAATTATTCAAGAAAAAAGATATAATGAGTTACATCATGATTATGAGATGCGCCAAAAGATACCAAGAATGATAGTACAAAATTCACCCTTGTTTCGACAACTTTCACAAGTATACACTCCTATGTTCGACCTGGTTCAACGAGAATAGGATCTAGTAACTACAACAAACATAATTGAAAGAAAAGAAACAAATGCATGTTGTGACTATGTCATGAAAATTGTTGATGAAAAAGGAGAATTGATGTAATCCCAACAAGGCTTATAGCTTGGGCAACGCCTAGGCCCAAATCATGCTCAAGGCCCAATCCATGGCCATCATGCACCTTTAAGCCCAAGTCCATCACGAGGCCCAATAATAAGGGGAATGATAAAAAAGATCAAATTGGGCTTCATTCAAGATGGCCCAAACCCACATGGACTTCTCATACTCTTCACATGGGCCAAAGAAGATGTGAAGATTTGAAGAGGTGTCTCAAAGAGCAATAGAATAGCAATAATATTGGCCCATTGTTTAGGCTTTGCTTTCTAGAATAATAAGTCAAACAATGAGTAGTTGAATTGATAAAATTGGGCTTGACTATGCTCAATAGGAGATTTGTCCATGAGCTATCAAAAGAGCCAAGGTGGACTAAGTGGAAGTCAACACTTCTTTCTACACCTCATGGATTCAAAGCATCCAAGGGTTAGGAATGCTTCCTCCTTTTCCAAGGCATCATCCAATGGCCAAGATCAAGCCTTCTTCTCCAAGCTAGCATCAAAGGCCAAGATGCTTTCTCCTTCTCATCCAAGGGTGAAGATTCCTCATGTTTAATGGCTTGAGTATAAAAGCCTTAATTTTTCAGCATTGTACTCACTCTTGAATTTTTGTGCAATAGACACTTTGAGTTGAGAACACTCCTCACTATTGCCACTTTAGAGTCATCTTTTAGAGAGCTTACTCTCTTTACCTCTAGCCCCCTTCCTAGGCTAGAACTATTTCTAAATTGCTCACCCTTTCACCTATCCATTGCAAGCAAGAGCCTACAAACTTGCCTTCCACTCCTTCATGCTTCCTCCATCATTTTCGCTGCACTTGGAGCTCCATGTCTCCACCAAGCTCCATCAAGAATGGAGAGTTTCACATGAGTCATATTTAGAGGGAGAGTGGGCAATTACTTGTAGTTGTAGAAAATTTAAACAATGGGGAATATTGTGTTGTCATTCATTGAGAATATTATTTTGGAAGGATATCAAGCTTCTCCTAGAAAAATATATATTAAAGAGGTGGACAAGAGATGCACGAAGTGATAGAATGACATATATCCTCGTTTAAAACTTAATAGGATAACCACTTTGTTTAATCTTTTCAAGCAAGGGTTTCACTTGCCAACAAGAATGCTAATAGCCAAAACATTAATAAGCAAATAAAGTTTCACATAAATATATATATATATATATATATATATATATATTTGGATGGCTCATTTTTAGTGTGTTTGAAGGGGTGAGATCATGGTGTTTAGGTGTTTTCAAGAGAGGTTCGGCCAAATAAGGAGGAAGGGTGGTTACAGGAAACCTAGAAGGGGTGTTGTAGCCTTTGGTGACCTAAAAGAGTATTATGACACAAGTTTGGCAGCATAACAATACTCAACTCATAAGGTGATTTTTATATGGGGGAGACACCTTTATTTATAGCACAAGAAACCTGAGTGGTGTCTCAAAGAAGGAGAGGATAAAAGCCTAATAAAGAGAAGGAAAGAAACTTTGAGGCCTACAACCTTCTAGAAAGATTTTCCATGTGGCATGATCTATATATCTCACTAATGGCCCATGAAGTTAAGCGCTTGGGCCCACCTTTCATAGATGAAGTCCACTCTTCTTGTTTGTGATTGGTCATGGCTAGTGGGGCCATTATCCCCTCCCTCTTATAAAGGATTTGTCCTCAAATCTTCATGTTCCTCCATGACAAAATGCTTATTATTATTGGTCATCTTGTGCATCCAATCCTCTAGGATCAAAGACCCATCTACAGTAGTCATGAATTAAAATTTCAACAAATTTATGTACAACAGACAAAATATATGTGAATGAAAAATTATAAGAAGGCCTTACGTTAATTTTGAAAGAATTTCCTTGAGGACTTTGAAGGCCCACTCCACAAAATTTTTTTCTCTGCTGTGAGTTAATAGTAACCTAGAAGGTGTTAGCACAAATGGCTTGGATGATTTGGTGCTTGAAGATTTGATGAAAATATATGAAGTCATTGCATTGGAACATGTTGGAACCATGATTAAATTGATGAAGATGTGAAGATTTGATGTTTCACGTGTTGATCAGGCCTCGTGTGTGTGTTATATTTGGATTACTCGTGAAGAAAACAAGCTTGAAGAAAAGAATTTACTGTGTAGACCATTTAGCATTGTATAGATGTATAAGGTCTTATTTGTGTCTTTTAATCTATTGAATTGTTTTTCAACAAGTTAAATGGTTTCTTTTAATCTGTTGAATGACTTTTTAACAAGTTAAAAGGTTTGTTGCAGTAGTTTTAATTGTTACATACTCAATTAGTTGATTTATTTTTTAATTGATTTATTTCACTTAAGTTAAGTGAAGTCCATCGATTGATGGGAAAATCAACCTATTGAATTTCTTAACAGTTTAACTATAAATTTTGTTTTTCTCAAGGGAGAGGTAAGACTTACCATTTTGAGTGCAAAATCATTGAATATTAAGTGGAAAACTCTCTCTCTCTCTCTTTCTCTCTTGATCATACAGAAGTGTAGCTATTGAAGATTGATCTTGGAGCTTTTTGCTTAGTTTCTAAAACTTTGAGGAAGAGGTTTGGTAGGCTAGGGTGTGCCTTCATTCAGATCTGATCTTTCTCAAGTTTCTGGGTGATTCCTTGTGGTTTCCAGGTCTGCAAGGGTGGTCTTGTTGTGCTTGTATTTATTCGTTCGTGATTCAAGGGTCTTAGGTTGTATTTTTGCATATTTTGAAAGTGTAATCTCTTGGATCTTTTGTAAACCTTTTGAAAATAGTGCAAGTTAGGCTCGGGTTGCCCCAAAAATCCTTAAAACTTTTGCTCTGATACCAAATTTACTAGTCCGTCTCCGATTCTACGTCTCACTAGCTCCACCTAAAATATCATCTACTCCCGTGTAACAAGTTACACGAGTATCTCCAAACAAAAGCAGATATGGTGAGCTAACAAAATAAATAATTAATAAACAATATATAGTACATCAAATCTTATTTGTTTCTACATTCCTGGACAATTTCTAGCACACTCAATCCATACCAATACTCATCAAGAATACATATAGCATCATTAGCTACTTCCAGTAGTGTTTCATATCATCATATTCCACAATCACCCAATCATATTTATATTCCCTCACTATCCCAAGCGTACTACAATTTCCAATTCATCCCATGCCACATACTAACTACACTTTAGCATATAATCACCATACACACAACTTAGGCCACTCAAAAGGAAACCCTAAGTCCTAAGTCATATTCTGCAACCAACTTATGCATGATCCTAATTTGATTAAACCTCATCTATGCTATCTTTGTATCACAATTCTTCCAAAACCAAAACAACTTTAAAATTATTACATGACCTTACTTCATGCATTATTTTCCCTTTTAACACCCCATCTAGTGTATCACAAGTCCATTTTTCTTCAACCCAAATGACCCAACAGAATTCCTAAACTCGCACTGCATATCACAACTACATAGTGCCATTTCCACTACGTTGGCGCTTGGCGGCAAACAAGGTGCTGTCAGGCAGTGCATCCAATTTTGGGTAAAACCCAAAATCTCCCTACACCTACAAACCCTAAAACCCCAATTATCTCACATTTCATCAGTTTTCCACTTAATACACTCCAATCATGTGCTTAAGTTCACATATACTCATTTAGGCTTCAAACACACAAAATTCTATTTCCTTTTTCTACCCAATTATCTCCAAAACCTAAAATCCTCAATTTTTATATATACCAATATTAATTCAATAAACTCAAACCATAGCATATTTCACCAATTAATCGCCTCCTTCAATCAACCAACAGTTAAGAGCCCCTTTTCCCCCAATCAGAAAAGTCCAAAACTTACAAAACACCAAAAACGAACTAAATTCGCTGGAGTCGCCTAGAGGGTATTCATCATCGCTAGGCGGTTCATGCCAAAAACCTAGAAACTGGGTTATTCCTATTGTGCTGCTTGGCGGCCAGTTCATGTCATTAGGCAGTTTCTAGCAGAAAACTAACACAATTGCATGCGTCACCTAACGGGCCTTCAACGCCGCTATGCAATTTCTGGAAAAATTTTAGAAACGAGAACAAAATCTAGAAAAACAAAGAAGAATACCAATATAGTTCATGCGATATACAAATTTATTAAAAATGCAACCAAACATGAATTCAGCTCCCCTAACTTGGGTTGCTTGCTGCAATGTACTTTAAGGAGTACTTCTTGCACCAAAAATGGCTACCTCTTCAAGACCTCTCCTAGCCTTTCCAGAAAATCTCTCCACGCTCTCCTTTGTCACGCTTTGGTGCTCTCAAGAACTCTCCCTAGTAGTCCACACGAAAATGTACTATTACACTCTCCCTTTCACAAATATTAACCTAATAATTACCTTTTACTCACCAAAAAAGAAAATTAAATTAAAAAATGAAGTTAATGGCAATTAAAGTGCCATTACCATATGGTTTTCCAGCCCTTCCAATTGCTCCTTATGATGATAGGGTTTCTGAATCTTCCAATTCATGACAAAAAAGAATTTAGGCCACAAAAAGGAACCTACTTAGCATCAATCAAGGTTTGAACACACAACCACACAATCACCAAGCCAATGAACAACCAATTAACCAATTCGTGTTTCATGATAATTCCTACACATCTAGGATTATATTATCACGCACCTTTTCAAGTATTTTCGAAACAATAAAACAATTAAATTAACACACTAATGACATACATAAGACTCAAACCCAAGTCCTCTCAAAACAACTAAGTACCCTCAAACACTTGAGCTAGTACTTTTTTCTGTTATTGTTCGAAATTTTAATATATTTTGGTCCTCAAACTTTTAAAATGAATCGACATAGTCCTTTTCTTGAGTAATTATAACAATTAAGCTTCATTAAAAACGATATCACCTTCTTTTCTTCTACCTAGTTGGACTCACATCAATAGCAAACTTTGTAGTTTACTAAAAGCACATTTTTCTATAGTAGTCAATGTCAAGCATAATAAAATATAAGAACTGGTCACAAATCTTTCACAAACTTTTTCATTTTCGGATACCATAAAAGTTGCAAATGTACATGGAATAAAATTACTCACAATATTTTTAAAATTATTATAGAATATGTCAGCATATAAATTTTTTCTGAAGGAATTATACTCAATTTAGTGCAAGTGAACCCATCTTACTGATTTTCATCGACCACTTAAGGTTATGGTAAGGTCATTGATTGAACTACTTGAGTTTGTAATTGCTTCAACGGATTCCTTCTTGTTGAAAACCCCGGGCTTTTTAGGTTCATCCAAATCCATCTCACTTCCCAACATTAAAACTATTGAACTCATTGTAGGCCTATCCTCTGGGTACTGTTGAACACACAATAGCCCAATATGGATGCAACATAACACTTCACATTCAATGGATGAATCCTTAATGTTTGTGTCAATTATTTCTAAAGTCTTTCCAAATTTCCACTGTGTCCATGCCTAAATACAAAAAAAAAAATTAAGATGAACAATAATGTAAATATTATATAAGATGGCCAGAATAATAATTAGTGAAGTGCTTACATGAGCAACAAGGTTATATTGCTTTCCACGATATCGTCCTCTATTTTTTATCCCACATATAATCTCCAATAGTATAACACCATAGCTGAATACATCAGACTTTATAGAAAATTGTCCATCAACAGCATATTCTGGTGCCATGTACCCACTGAAATAAACCATTGAAGAAATGAAGTTTACATAGCTTGTTTGTACATGAAAAATAGGTTTTGAAACATGCAGATACTCACAATGTTCCAACTATCATGTTTGTGTTTCCTTGCATCTCCTCTCTTCCAACAGTTTTAGCCAATCCAAAGTTTGATATTTTTGGATTGAAATTCTCATCTAGAAGAACATTACTACCTTTGAGGTCTCTATGGACAATCCTTAGTCAAGAATCTTCATGAAGATACGTAAGTCCTCTTGCAAGTCCACAAATTATGTGGAATCTCTTTTTCCAGTCAAGTAATTTACCTTTTATATGATCTGCGTTTCAAGGCAAAATTATTCATTAAAAAATGAATATTCTTGCTTGAGAAGCTTCTGTCTATTATATAGTCATAAAACACTAGTAGTACTAAAGTAAGAGATCATGATACCAAAAATGAAATAATCTAGGCTGCCGTTAGACATGTATTCGTAAACCAATATTTTTTCTTGGTTTTGAATGCAACAACCTAGAAGTTTTACAAGATTTCTGTGCTGAAGTTTTGCAATTAGTTTGACTTCATTTATAAACTCGGTTATTCCTTGTCCTAAATTCTGTGAAAGTCTCTTTACAGCAATTTCTGGTCCACTGAATAGTTTTCCCTGCAAATTAGATTCATGTGAGTATGGACTCTACATAATATTAATAATCGTACTTCAATCACTTTTTTATAACATTAACAACTCTCTAATAGTCTTCTAATATTGAAATTCGCCAAATAAAAGCATTGAATTACCCAATATACCGGTCCAAAACCACCTTCCCCAATCTGATTCATGTCCGAGAAATTGTTAGTGGCAGCTGTAATTGATGGCAAATCAAACAATGGGAGATCCAAATCGTTCACGTATGTTTCAAAGTTATTTTCTTGCTTTGAATTCACTGAAAAAGAGATTAATTAGAGATTAATGGAACGAAAATGAAACTAGTTAAAGTATATATTGTTTCAGCAGAATATAAAATTTGTTGACCATGCTAATGGGTCATCAAGCAAAATGAATGATAGTTATTTTCCTTTTGAGTTTATATATTTATATATATATATATATATATATATATATATATATATATTTTTCTATCTCTTTTATTATATTTATCAGATATTTTTTTTTTTTTTGTGTTTATATATATATATATATATATATATATATATATATATATATATATAATTTTCTACCTCTTTGATTATATTTATCAGATATTTTAATTCAGTGAATTTACTTTTACTTTCTCACTTTACACATCACATTCTTCCACAAATGCAGTACAGGAACTCTTCGGCCTATTTTAGAGTTAGAGAAAAGGAAAATTACTTTACCATTTTCGTTCTTCCAGACTTTGCAGATGAAAAAAATACCAAGTAAAAGCAACCCTGAAGACACAGTGATGGTGATTACAAGTCTTATTTTTGACTTCCTCGGTCTGATGATAGCATCTTTGCAGTTGAATTTGATAAAAAAAAAATAACAACAGTTAAATTCATTTTTGAAGGCTCAAACTAAATTCCCGAAGACAAGATTGAAACTGATGAGTAGAAAAGAAGTTTACCTATTTCTGACTTAGGCAGCCGGATATATAAACCCTGCCCATATGTAAGATTTGAATAGAGTATGATGTCAAATAAATCACCAAACCACATCACACAACCACTTCCTGCTCCACTAATATCATTACTTGTATATGCCATGCAGGAACAATTATTGAAGCACTTGCTTCTGCATTGCGCTAGATCAATACTCTTATCCACAAAGGTATGTTCAGTATCCGGTACTTTCAAGCCATCCACAAGGACAAAATCATCATTCTTGCAATTCAAAGGATGTTTAAGGACACATCCTTTTGACCAGTCCGTTGAGTCCCAGTTTTGAGGAGACTTAGGCTCGAATCCTTTTAAACATTCACACATTGGTAATGCAGAAGGGGCGCAATATGCATTGGCTCCACAAACCCCATAATGGTCGCAGAGGTCTGCTGGTGTGGTATAAGGTTGCCATGATTTACTATCCTCTAACCATACATAACGAGGACGTTCTGGCGAGGTTTGGTTAAGGACAATAATTGTTATGAAACTAGTATTCGCGAGGGTCCATGTGTAATAAATCTCTTCATTGTTGGAAACAAACTCATAATTGTAAATCTTATTAGGCCTCAGATCTGGCCGGCCACTGAAGCGTAATCCATTCCATGGTCCAGCTCTGTGGTACTTTTTGGTTCCCTTCATCACATACATATTAGGATAAGGATTCAGTTTAATGCCCCACGAGAATTCTCCTGGTGTTGGATCGTCATAACTCTTCCAAGCTACCAGAGAAATACTAAGATTTCTTTTGATGTCCCAACCAATCTTCATTCCAGCAACCATTGTATTAGAAGGGTAATCAAAACTTTGCCACAAGTATTCCTCTGTATTTGCTGCACTCTGATCTCTTATTACAAGATTACCAGAATCCAAAAGTACTGCTACTGGATTCTGTGCAAAGTTTGGAGAACTAGTGCACCAAACAACCATATTGTTGTGTGTAAGGACCAAGTTGCCAGAACTGTTTAGTGTCAAGATGGCAGAGGAATCATTGATAGGATTGGCACCGTTTGCAACCCAAACAACGTTTTGAATCGGAATATTCTTGTACCAAATGCCGAGGTAGATTTTGTTGGAATTTCCAAAATGGAAAAAACCAAACTCAAAGGTTCCCAGTGGGTTAGAAACTAAAGTGTTTCCATAAGTGAGGGACTTGGATTGCGAAATTGATGATACGTTTACTGCTGAAGCAAGAGAAGGGATAAACAGAGTAAGAAGAAGAAAGTTCATTGAGTACTAAGCCTGAAAGTTAGAGCTCAAGCTGATTACTAGGAAAATTGAAGGAGTCAAACTTGTGTGCGATGTATAAACTTCATAAGAATTTCTTTGACGTGCGGCTTGGTTCTGAACATTGAGTGACAATAATTTCAGTAGATTTTTCTGTGGACTGCTGCGTGTTTTATGGGTTTTGTTTGCTTATCTCCCGGGAATGTGTTTTACGGGACAGTTTGCGATTTAGTCCACAAAAGTCACCTATCTATCATAACCATATTCTGACTTTTGTGTCAATTATATATGTTCCTCGGTTAGATCATGTCTTCGAAAATATTCTGAAATAAATATCTAGTTTTTGAAAAACAGGAATTAGATAACGTTCACACTAGAACAAGAGAGGTTTAGTATATCAATTTTATTGAGGCAATTAGGTCACATAAAGAACGATTATAGATATAGATGTAAAAGAAATATGATCTTTTATGTCAGATTTACATGAGCCAAAAAAAAAAGGTTCTTTTATGTCAGATTTACATGAGACGTAAAAGTGTACTTTTATGTGAAAATTTAGAAACGCAAACAAAAAATAGGTTCATCTTCGTCGTTGGGTAACCCACCCCTCTGACTCGACATTACAGTTTGAGTAATCAACAATCTCCTCAACGGTGGATGGGTTAAACAATCTCTTCAACAGTGGATGGTTTAAACTTATCCCGATATTGTACCATATGCAAATATTTTTGGATTTGTGATGTAGGCAATGGTTTGCACTCACCTTGGCATAGCATATGTTATGATTATTTTAAGAAAGTTAACATGAAATATTCAGTGAGTGCATTGGCAAGCATTCAATCCTAAGATACTTCAAGGGCATCTTGCAATAGTATAGTTTATGGTAGTGTTGGATGTAAGAATAGAGATGATCACATTGAGTTGTTTGTAGACCGATGCAATGCTAGTTGTGTGGACACTAAAAATCCTCTCATCATTCCAATGTTTACTATGTATGACACCGTTATTATATGGAAGATAGTAACTTTATCAATGAGGTAAGATGAGTATACTATTATGATATAACCGATGAATTGTCGTAGTGTATTTCTGATAACTAATATAATTATCAAAGAACCAAGTTTATCGTGAAATAACTAGTTCATGAAGCATTTTCTTTGGATGTAGATTAAAGTATATTAACCTCTCGTTAAACCATGTTAGAGCTTTTTTCTTTTATTACTCTTTTTATTTCTTCTTATTCCTTACTCAATTTCCGCTTTTCTTGTGGTGTTTTTTGTGGATGTTTCTATTTATTTTTAACTTCCATGTTAATTCCTTAACAATTTTGATGATAATAAATATAACCAAAAATTGAACTGATTATATTCTATTATAATATTCTGGTATTGTTCTAAATGTCGTAACATGTTTATGTATTCATATCTTTTAAACAATACTTCAACACATAACTATATAATCCTCATATAAACTAGAAAAAACAAAGGTGGGATGTGTCTGCATTTTTTAAGTTTAAAAAAAAAATAGAAACAACAGTTAAAAAAATATATTAATATTAGTGTAGAAACTATAAATATGATAAAAAAAAGAAAAGAAAATGAAATCCATGACAATTTCAAAAGAAAAAAAAACTCAATATAATGGTTACTATTAAAAGATCACTTAACAAAATTATAAAGAGTAAAATTAAAATTATAAAATGTAAACACAAAAAGAGAAAATTTATATAGGTAGAAATAATATGCAATTACATGATATGGAATTTATAAAACTCACAATAAATGAATTTGTTAAATTACTTACCTAACTTGCTTCTCTCATCCCACATTCTGTTCTTCTATTTTTATTTTATTTTGTATTCCATGGAGGGCAAAACTTCAAGGGTTAGTTTCACTTTAATTTCTTAATTGGATTTTGAGGTTAGAATAAATTTGTTTGTTCTTTTGATTCTTGTTGTGATTTATTTTTATCTATATCTTTTGCTTCTTAATCTAGTAAAAGTAATGATTTTTACACTATAGTAAGTTAGCACAGTATTAAATCTACAAAACATAACAATCATATGAGTCCAAGGATTTTTAAATTTTAATTGAGAATTTATTTTGGTTAAATTTAGAAACTTTCATATGATTGAATGGAGTTTTTGCTAATAATTGAGAAGTTACTTTGATTAAAGGTGAAAACATTGATTAGAATTAATCAAGAAGTTACTTTGGTTAATTAGTTTTTCACTAGATATAAGGAGTAAAAAAATAAACATGATTAGGATTAGTAATATTTAATTGAGAAGTTACTTTAGTTAAATTTACAATGATATTAATCTACAAAGTTGTTGCTTTTGATTGAGAAGTTACTTTAGTTAAAAGTGAGGACACCAACAAATTAATTAAGAAGTTACATTGATTAATTTGAAATCTTAAACAAGAAATCAATAACAATAATATTTAGGAAACCAATATGATAAATCCAATTTTTAAAAAACAATGAAATCAACCTATTTTCTTTCCTATTGTTTTTTATCTCTTTTTATCTTTTCAATTTTATTTCTTTCTTTGTTTATCTTAATCCTATCATATTTTTATTATTTCATTTCACTAACTCTTTTGTATACTTTTAATAAGAACTAACGTTTTAGAGATCAATTTTGTGTTCATTGGGAGACGACTTTGAGTTACTTTGCCCTTTCTATTTTCTTGTCTACTTTCTTAACAATATTGAAGTTGTTATAGATAAGTAGTATTAATTTGACTGCGTTAACGACAATCATGAATCAAGCCCGGGCCAACTTCAAGGCTTAAGCTCTAGTCCAAGCTCAAGTCCATCAAAAGGCCCAAGCGCAAGAAGTATGATGAAGAAGATTCAATAGGGCCTAGATCCATACAAGTCCAATAAGCTTAACGGGGTTCATATGCTTTTCTGATGGGCCAAAATGGATGTGAAGATATGATGGACTTCAAGAGGAGCAATAGATTACTCAAAATATTCTTTAGTTTCATAATAACTGTAGAACAAGTCAGTATGGAAACTTGTTCCGATAACAAGCCGAGTATATGTATTCAAAGGAATAGTACCTAACTTAGTACAATTTGTACACCCATGCTATTTGTCAACATCCAATTTCGTCTGGTAAAACATAATTTTGTTTTCAGAAAATAATTAGGAAGAGGAGGAAATAAAAAAAAAAGAAAACAAAAGAGTAGTGAACATTAATTTGAGTATGAATATATTCCTACTTTGTTTTCATCTCATTTTAAATTTAGTGTAATCTTGTTTTATTTTATTTAATCTTGGTTTCTTTATCTTGTTTATTTTATTTTATTTTATTTTATTTTTTATTTTTGTTTTTTATTTTAATTCTTAATTTTTATTTTAATCATATTTTGTTTAATTTTTATTCATCATCGCAACCCAACATCAAAACATCGAACCAGAGAAAGGAGAAAGAATAGTCGCCGCATTGCTGCCGACGGGTTTGGATCTCGAGCGGAGGTTGCAAGGCATTGGCGGCTTTGTTTGATATCACCTACGGTGGCTTCGTTGGGTCGTGGAAAAAGAATCACGGGAAACCGAGCGATGGTGGTTTGCGTGAGAAACGAAAGCCAGAATCGACATCTCTGATTGCATTTCCAGCGGCACCAGAAACGATAGCTAGAGGCGACGACTGCTGGAACTCCATAGAAGTTGTCCGCGTCAAATAGTGGAAGAGGAGGTTGCCAGGTCCTGGTCCAGATTTTGCAAAAATGAGAAGACGTAGGGGACACTATGCTTCGCGCAAGGAGAAAAGGTGAAAAGCGTCGTCGCCGGCGAGATTCCCAACTTCGTCGCTGGCGGTGTCGCAGGTAGTTTGTGGTGGCCAAAGAAGGATGAGCACATGTCTCCTGCTGTTGGAGCCGTGGTGGTGTGCAGAGATGAGGAGGAAGAGGCTGCCAGAAAAAGGGAGTTTTAGTTTTAATTAGAGTTTTTTAAAAAAGACTCGATTTGTTTTCTTCGTGCACCCATCTTAATATCTGCACCCCCTATTTTCACTTCATACACCTCTATATTTTGATAACTTCTAACTCCTATATCTTTGTTTCTCATTTTTGGGTTTGTGTTTATGCATTACTCGCCGCACCCTCACATTTACTTCACGCACCCTACCTACTTACTTCGTGCACCTCCCATATGTGATAGTCTTGCACCCCCTATGTCTTTGTTTCTCATTTTTGGGCTTGTGTTTATGCATTACTCGGTGTACCCTCACATTTACTTCACGCACCCCACCTGCTTATTTCGTGCAACTCATATATGTCATAATCTCGCACCCCCTATGTCATTCTTTCTCATTTGTGGGCCTGTGTTTATGCATTACTAGTTGCACCCTCACATTTACTTCACGCACCTCACATGCTTACTTCGTGCACCTACCATATGTGATAGTCTCTCACCCCCTATGTTTTTGTTTCTCATTTTTAGGCCTGTATGTATGCATTTTGCACCCTCACATTTACTTTACGCACCCCACCTGCTTACTTCGTGCACCTCTCATATATCATAGTCTCGCACCCCCTATGTCTTTATTTCTCATTTTTAGGCTTGTGTTGATCTATTACTCGCTACACCCTCACATTTACTTCAGACACCCCCTATGTCTTTGTTTCTCATTTTTGGGCCTGTGTTTTATGTTTACTTCATGCACCCTACTATTTTTTTTTTCACTTTTATCCTTCTTTTGTTATTAAATTTTTTTCCTAAAAAGAGAATACAAAAATATTTTAAATTATAAAAAAATACAAAAAAATAGAAAAAATCAAAAAAATAAAAAATGTTCGCTTTTTCTTTATCATGTTTCTTTGGTTGCCCGCACCGTGCGACACTCATTTTCAAAAAAGCCAAAAATAGTTTTATTTCTCTTTTAGTGTTTGTCCAGTTGCCCGCACCGTGTGACACTCACTTTCGAAAATACCAAAAATAGTTTTTTTTTTCTCTTTTAGTGTTCATCCGACTGCTCGTGTCGTTTGACATATATTTTCAAGTAATTCAAAAATACCAAGAAAAACATAAAATTTTCAAAATACAAAAACATCAACATTTTCAAGTAAAAAGTATATTTTTAAGAACTACGTGATCCTTGATTCTCCATTGTGAGATACGTAGGAGTAAGGCCAGTCCTTGTCAGCTTCACTTCCAAAAAAATTAAATCATTTTCCAAATAGTTTTCCAAATCGTTTTTATTAAAGAACTATGTAACCCTGATTTCTCATTTTGAATGAGAATACATAGGACCAAGGTTAATCCTTGTCGGGCCAAAAAATACCAAAAAAATATTTTTGTTTCTTTTTAGTATTATTTCTTTTATATTTTTGGGGAAAGTCAACATTTTGAAAACCACGTCAACTTTCCATTTTTAATTAAAGGTACTACCTTCGGGCGGGCGTTGTAGGGTGCTAACACCTTTCCTACACGTAATCGACTCCCGGATCCCAAATTTGGTTTTTCGCAAACTTGCTTTATTTTGTGGTTTTTCATAGTTTTCCAGAAATAACTATGGTGACGACTTCAAATCTCTATTTGAACCGTCCTTTTTTTTATTTTGCCATCCCGTCGCGATTCCGGTTGCGATGGATGGCGACTCCACTAGGGTTGCGACAGATGCCTGGGAAATTTTCTGGCTATTTTGTAGGTGGGGGTAAGGGGTATGCATCATTCTCCCTCCACACACACATTGTGCATATCGTGAGTGGGGCCCTATACCTAGGTTTGTGTAACTTAGAATTAGAGGGGATTGTGTAATAGTGCCACAATGTATGAACTTCCAAGGTGGTCATTGTGAGAACCCCAACTAGAGTTTGTTTTATTCATTGGTACTCTCACTCCGTGTTGTATACCAACTGTTGTAGGAAATATCATGAAGTGGGTTATAGCTCTAGTGACTATTGATTCTTAAGTTTAGAAAACCACCCTAGTGAGCGTATGTACTTCACTTTAGACCTTAAGCGCCAAACCTCTGTTAAGCACAAAGGGAGATTGCTTACTTTAATCATCATCTTTTTGTGTGCATAATGTACATGTGAATAAGTGCATGTTAAGGCATAATCATGCATAACAATTTTATATCATACATCACATCTCATGAAAGTAAGCGCCTCTTGAGGCGTAAACATGCATTTCATTATGTCACTTAATTGCATATCATGCACGGTGTTTTTCAAATAAGTGTATCATTATGTCTCTTAATTGCATATCTTGAGGCACACGCATTACATTGCATGTAGATTTTTTCAATTAGCTGCATATCATGCACGATGTTCTTGAATCACATTGGCATACAAGTGAGTAAGTGCCTCTTGGGCACAAACTTGCATTGCAGTCAATTGTTGTCTTTATTCATAGTGGCATGTACATAGTTTTTTAATCCATATCATGCTTCTCACCTCATATGAATAAACAATGTTACAAAAAATGAGCAGAAGGAAATAAAAAAGATTGACACATTTTGAGTCATTTGTTTTCTCGCAAATCACCAAATTCATTATTTTTACAATAAAAAAAATAACAGCAAAAAATAGAAAATGAATGATCAAAAGGAAAAAAAAAAGAATAATGGGGTGTCACGTTTTTCTGGGGTCAAATGTTTAATTGAGAACAATGACTTGATTTCTTTCGAGACATTTGTGTGCGCATTTTTGAAAACATTCATCCTTTGGCTTTCCTAGAATGAATGATTTGCCTTGTCAGCGTTGACATTACCCAAATTGATAAACACAATCGTTACGCTAGGTAGATTTGATTAGTTATCATTACCTACAAAAAGAAAGAAATTCAAAGGAAAAAAGAAAAAGAAAAGAAAGGAAAAACGAAGTAGAAAATAAAGTTCGCTCTAAGAGGGCAGTTTAGGAAAAAAAACAGACAAAACATTCTTTGGTCAAATTAGTAGGTTGAATGAATAGATAATGTTTGATATCATATCTTTTGAAGTATTTGTCTAATCTGCATAACATGATATTTTCATACTCACCTTTTTTTCATTACCTTTCCACCATAAAGCCTACTTCTTTTATTCCGTGGAGGACCAACATGAAAGGAGCAACTTGTCCTAGGCAGACTGTGAGCAAAAATCTTAACATGAAAATGAAAAAAAATGCCTGCTAGACTAAAAACTTGAAAGGGTGGTTTAGGCAAAAAAAAAAAGGAAAAATAAAAATTGAAAAATATGTTTTGAGATTTGCGTTTAATGACTAAGACAGTTTTTTTGATTCACATGTGCCAAAAGCTCCTTAAAATAAGCATGATTAATCAATTAGATAAGGGGCATCCTCCTTCGTTGTTTCGTTCTCACCTTTTTCGTGGACTCCATCTTCGTTTCCTACTATATCCTCCACTCTCAGCCTAAACCTTGTCCAACAATGTCATACAATTTGTCCAACCTTTTTCTCTAAAATCCAAACTAGGCAGTTGCTTCATTTCACCATTCATGTGATTATTCGTTTACCTGAAGAAACGAAAATTTCACCTTAATTATCATGGTCACAATAGGGACGACTTTTGAAGTCTCCCACCACTCTTCAACCTCCCCATGCCATCTCATAACTAGGGCAGACCAAACACAATTTGTGCTTCAATCTATGTCCTCAAGTCAGGGAAGCTTTTGAAGTCCCCATCATTTTTCGACCTCTACAAAATTAGGACAGTGTTTCAATCCAAATCCTCGAATTAGGGAAAGTTTTTAAGTTCCCATCATTTTTCAACCTCTTCTTTCCTTCTCATGATTAGGGCAGTGCGTCAATCCCGATCCTCAAATCAGAGAAGCCTTTGAAGTCCCTTCCATTTTTCTAACCATTTCTTCTATAATCGGGGCATGTCAAACACATTTTGTGCCCTTATGCCAATCTATACTCTCACATTGAGCCAACTCTTGAAGTCCCTATCATTTTCTTCATGTCATCAATAGATGGGGCAAACCCAAACATATGGTGCACTGAGACCAAATCGGACTGTGTCAACTCTTTAGTCAGTCCTCATCACCTCATCCAATCCCTTCTAAGCCCTTGGAAATTTTTTGCATGTTGTCTAGATTATGCTTCAAAGGAAATGATATAAAAATATAGTTTCTCAATAAATTGATCTGACCAAATAATTGATTTCAAAAAGAAGAAGGGAACTTCATGTCATCTTATCAAAGGCAAGTGAAAAGAACATAAACCAACTAGGGCAATCCTTTTGATCAAATCCCTTCCATTTCCACTATCTTTTTTTACACAAAATTCATACTTCATTCAAATTCTTCTCGATACCTCGAAACTTGGGAAGCTTTGTGTGTCTCATGAGTTTCTCACCCTAACATTCACATATCCATATTCTCAAACACTAGTTCTAAAACACCAAAATTGGGGCAACCTTTTTGGGAACTCTTGTGTTTTTCGCCTTGACATTCATAAATTACTTCTCCTTTGAGGGGTGTGTGAGGAACAACATACCCATATGGCTATCTCAGTCTCCTTCAAACTCTTTATAAAAATTCCTAGCCTTTCACTCATTTGTGAATTCAAGCACGTGTGCACTAATGTCGCAAATTAAAAAATCAAAGATATAATCATTTCAGATGTTAGACCTCGAGATGTGTGACATCCCTCACTTTCATGGAACATTCAAAATCAATGAATTTGATGATTGCAAATAAAACAATTGACTTAGGCATGCGTAGAAAAATTAAAAGACAAGACACAACCAACCTATTTCTATCATGCATTCAGGTTTTCATGCATATTAGGGTTTCAACACACTGGTTCTAGCATTAAAGTTTTAACACCTTGAGTAGCAAAAAAATGAAAAAGGGTTGTACATACATTCATGATTCATGAGTTGGCATAATGACATGCATCTTGCACAAACAACCATAACATACGTTGCACTCATTCAAAAAAAAATCTTTCGGATAGAAGCTCTTTTCATTCATCTGAATGGTTTTCGAATCCTTCCCCTTCAAAAACACAAAAAGATCAAAAATACATTCATGTTTCCTCCTTCAAATTGCCAAATCCTTATCAATCATGTTTTTCTAGCATATTGGGGTTTCGACGCCATAATCACTACACCAAGGTTTTGACACCTTGTTTTCTCTTGCACATCGGGGTTACGACACCCTGATCCCTCTGCCAAGGTTTCGAGACCTTGTTTCTCTTGTTTAAGTCGAGGTTTCTACACTCTGCTAAGGTTTTTACACCTTTTTTCTACTCTTTAAGCAAGATTTCAACACCCTGCCAAGGTTTTGACACCTTGTTTCTCCTCTTTAAAAAGATGCTTACCAATGTCTGAATACCTTGTCACTTCTCACTTATGATTACTTTCTTTTCAAAAACTCCATTTCAAAATACTTCGAATTTCATCCTACGTTCTCCATAGCGTGAAAAAACCAAACTTCGAAAAGGTAGAGCATAACAAGTTTTTCATCATGCATTCATGCATTTCAGCATCTTGATCTCTACAATAATGTTTTGACCCTAAACATGCTTTCCATCATGCAAAATCATTTGCATGTCATATCACCGTGCCATGTGTTGACACCAAATTCAAAAAGCAAAAATCTTGACAACATAACACAAGTGAGCATAGCCATGCATCATACTTCTTTAAACTATTGTTTCTTCTAAAGGAATCAATTTACAAGAATCATCTTCTTGACATTTCTTGGATTGGTGGTCCTCTTCATTCATATGAATGACCTATATATATTATAAGCCCAATTTTGTTTGGCCCATCAAGCCTAGTTTCGTATTGCCCCATAAGCCCAGCTTTGTCTAGCCCATCAAGCCCGATTTCGTACTGGCCCCCAAGTCTAGTTTTATCTGGCAAAAGCCCAGCTCTGCCTGGCCACCAAGCCTAGTTCTATACTAATCGAGCAATCCTAGTTCTAACACCTTGAGAAACCCTAATTTCTCATTTTGGAATGAGAATACATAGGATCAAGGTTAATCCTTGTCAAGCCAAAAAATAACCAAAAAAATATTTTTGTTTCTTTGTAGTAGTTTTTTCTCTTATATTTTTGGGGAAAGTCAACATTTTGAAAACCACATCAACTTTGCATTTTTAATTAAAGGTACTACCTCCGAGCGGGCGTTGTAAGATGCTAACTTCTTCCCTACACCTAACCGACTCCCAGATCCAAAATATGGTTTTTCGCAGACTTGTTTTATTTTGTTGTTTTCATAGTTTTTCAAAAATAACTATGGTAGTGACTCCAAATCTCTATTTAAACCGTTTTTTTTCTTTCGTCACGATTCTGGTTGTGACACCATTCATTTTTACTGAGCACTCAAGGTTATGATTAGGGCATTGGTTGAACTACTTGAGCTTGAACTTGCTTCAATAGAGTCTTTCTTATTGAAAATCCCTGGCCTTTTTGGTTCATCCAAATCCATCTCACTTCCCAACATTAAAACTACTGAACTCATTGTAGGCCTATCCTCTTGGTATTGTTGAACACATAATAGCCCAATATGGATACAACGTAACAATTCAAATTAAATGCACGAACCCTCAATGTTTGAGTCAATTATTTCTAAAGTCTTTCCAAATTTCCACTATGTCCAAGCCTAAATGCAAAGACCAAAATACGTATAATGAACAAGAATGTAAATAACATATAAGATGGATAGAATAATAATTAGCAAAGTGGTTACATGATCAGGAAAGTTACATTGCTTTCCACGATATGGTCCGCTATTTTACATCCCACATATTATCTCCAACAGTATAACACCAAAGCTGAAAACATCTAATTTTACTAAAAATTGTCCATCAACAGCATATTTCAATGCCATCTACCCACTGAAATAAACCATTGAAGAAAGATCAAATTTATACGACTTTCTTGTAAAGGAAAAGGTTCTAAAACATTCAGACACTCACAATGTTCCAACTATCATATTTGTGTTTCCTTCGATCTCCTCTTTTCCAACAGTTTTAGCCAATCCAAAATCTGATATTTTTGGATTGAAATCCTCATCTAGAAGAACATTACTCCGTTTGAGATCTCTATGGACAATCTTAGTCGAGAATATTCATGAAGATACATAAGTCCTTTTGCTAGTCCACAAATTATGTGGAAATGCTTTGTCTAGTCAAGTAATTTACCTTTGGTATGATCTTCGTTTCACAACAATCTTTCATTAAAAAATGAATATTCATGCTTGAGAACCTTCTATATTTTAATATAATTATAAAACACTTGTGAGTACTAAAATAAGAGATCCTGACACTCTATACCAAAAATGAAGTAATCTAGGTTGTCGTTGGACATGTATTCATAAACCAATACTTTTTCTTGGTTCTGAATGCAGCAACCTAGAAGTTTTACAAGATTCATGTGCTGAAGTTTTGCAATTAGTTTCACTTCATTTACAAATTCGGTTATTCCTTATCCTGAATTCTTTGATAATCTCTTTACAACAATTTCTAGTCCACTGAATAATTTTTCCTGCAAAGCATATTCATGTGAGTAAAGACTCTTTATGATATTAATTATTCTCGAAATGTTTTCATTTCCAAAAAAATGATTTAATGGTATTTATAATTCTGCAATACTCTTCGAATATTCAAATTGACAAAAAAACATTGAATTACCCAATATACAAGTCCAAAATCACCTTCTCCAATTCGGTTGATCTCTGAAAAATTACCGGTAGCAACTGTAATTGTTGACAAATCAAACAATGGGAGCCTAAAAGCTAGACTAATTCTTGGAGGAGAAGCTTTAATCATCACCCTTGGATGGTGGCTTGGATAAGGACGTGTCTTCCTAGCCTTTGGATGAAGACTTGAAAAAGAAGACACTCTCTTAGCCCTCGGATGAAAGAGGCGTATGAATGGAGTGTAGACTTGGCTCCATGGGATGCATGATCCATGAGGTGTAGGAAGGAATATTGGCTTCCACTTAGTCCACCTTGGACCTTTGGTAGCTCATGGCCAAATCTCCTATTGGGCTTAGTCAAGCCCAATTTTATCAATTCAACTACACATTGTTTGGCTTATTATTCTAGAAAACAAAGCCTAAACAATTGGCCAATCTTATTGTTATTTTATTGCTCTTTGATACATCTCTTCAAATCTTCACATCTTCTTTGGCCCATGTGAAGAGTGTGAGAAGCCCATATGGGTGTGGACCATCTTGAATGAAGCCCAATTGGATCTTTTTTAGCATGCCCCTTGTTATTAGGCCTCTTAATAGGCCTGGGCTTGAAGGTGCATGTGGGCCATGTATTGGGCCTTGAGCATGATTTTGACCTAGGCGTTGGCCCAAGCTATAAGCCTTGTTGGGATCACATCATGAAGTATTTGAATAGTGTATGATGTCCAATAGATCACCAAACCACATGACACAACCACTTCCTACTCCACTAATATTATAATTTGTATATGCCATGCAGGAATAAGTATTGAAGCACTTATTTCTGCATTGCCATAGATCAATACTCTGATCCACAAACGTATGTTCAGTATCCGGCACTTTCAAGCCTTCCACAAGGACAAACCCATTGTACCTGATTGATACTATTTTAGTGCGGAACCAGACGATCTCAAGAACCCTCTATGTCGAACCTCTTTATGTTCCTCTCGGGACGGGGTAAACCCAACCATTTGCTCCTTATCAGGCCGGGACGTACTCGACCATACACCAACACCCATCATTCTTGCAATTCAAAGGATGTTTAACGACACATCCTTCAGACCAGTCCGTTGTGCTCCAATTTTCAAGAGACTTAGGCTCGAACCCTTTTAAGCATTCAGACACTAGTGATGCAGAAAGGGAGCAATATGCATTGACTTCACATACGCCATAAGGGCCACATAAATCTTCTGGTACGGTTGAATAAGTATGCCATGATTTATTATCCTGAAACCATACATAATGATGCAGACCGCCACAATCAAATAATATAAAGATAGAAAAGAACTAGGTAAAGGTGGAATAGATACGGGAAGAGTATTATTTATCGCTGAAATCGGCAAAAAAGAAGAAAATGCTCTAGAAAGGATACCTCATTCTAATACCCCAGAGCAACAACTCCTTATAGAGTAACATAACAACTACTCAGTCCAACCATAATACGTCAATCCTGCTTTCCCTTCCCCATACTCTTGTACTCCTTAATAAAAGGGATTATATTCTCTCTCTCTATAACTAATTGTTTTGCCAGCTCATTTTTTCCTTTTCTTTTATAAACAATCCACTCTTTGGGCTTTGTGGCTACTTCTTGAACAATCCTTAATCCCCTCCCAATGCTTATTGCTTGATCCCCATCACATAACGAGGATGTTCTAGCAAGGTTTGGTTAAGGACCACAATTGTTATTAAACTAGTATTCACCAGTGTCCATGTGTAATAAACCTCTTACTTGTTGGACACAAACTTATAATTGTAAACCTTATTAGGCATCAGATTTGGCCAGCCACTGAAGCGTAATCCATTCCATGGTCCAGCTTTGTGGTACTTTTTGGTTCCCTTCATCATATACATATCAGGATATGGATAAAGTTTAATGCCCCACGAGAAGTCTCCTGGTGTTGGATCATCATAACTCTTCCAAGCTACCAGAGAAATACTAAGATTTCTTTTGATGTCCCATCCAATCTTCATTCCAACAACCATTGTGTTAGAAGGGTAATTAAAGCTTTGCCACAAGTATGCCTCTGCATTTGCTGCACTCTCATATCTTATTACAAGATTACCAGAATCCAAAAGCGCTGCTATTGGATTTTGTGCATCATTTGATGAACTAGTGCACCAAAGAACCATGTTGTTGTGTGCAAGGACCAAGTTGCCTAAATTTTTTAGTGTCAAGATGGCAGAGGAATCATTGATAGGACTGGCACCGTTTGCAACCCAAACAACGGTTTTAATTGGAATATTCTTATACGAAATCCTGAGATAGATCTTGTTGGGATTTCCAAGATTGAAGAAACCAAGCTCAAAGGTTCGGAGTGGGTGAGAAACTATGGTCTTTCCATAAGTGAGGGATTGGGACTGCGAAATGGATGATGTGTCTTGTACAATGGAAACAAGAGAGGGGATAAACAATATAAGTATGAGACTCGTTAAAGTAACAAGAGTAAACTTCATTGAGATGTAACCTTGAGAGTTAGAGCTCACAAGAGTAAGAGAACCGAAAACACTAAATAAAAATAGAGAGAATCTATATAGCCTAAATAACGGAGGAGTCAAACTTGTGAGCAAAGTATAAACTTCACAAGAATTTATAGTAAGTGATAATAATGTGTGTGATTGAAGTAGTAAATTTTAACTTCAACTTAATTTATTCTACTATTTCCAGTACTATTGACTCTTGTATTTCGTGTTTTACGGGTTGCTTTGTTTCTCTTTCTGGAATGTGGTAAGCCATCTGTATTATCAATTGTTATCAGTCACAATACGGTTTCCAAATAGTTGGGACATAAAAGACTTCGTTAGAAATTTCAATTTAGGAAGGACAAAACTTGTGATATTGGTCCACAAAACTCATCTCACGTTTGTGTCAATGTAGTATTTTTTTTCATTAGTTAACGCATGTCTTTGAATATTCTGAAAGAAATATCTACTTTTAAAAAAAAATAGCTAATTTTATAATGTTCACACAAGAACAAGAGGTTTGGTATATATTTCTTTAATCATCATATTAGGTCACATATAAGGAACCTAAAAATAGGATCTTTTGCGTCAGATTTACAAAACACATGAAAAAAGAGAGAGTACTTTTACTTTAATTATTAGAAACACTAGTTCATTTACGTCCCAATAAACATTAACCAATGTAACAAAAAGAATAAATCGCACAGTAGAAAGAGAGAGTATCTAAAGCATGAACGAAGGAGTCAAAATTCTGTGCGAAGTATAAACTTCATTGAGTACTAAGCCTGTGAGTAAAAGTTCACTCTGAAGACTAAGAAAACAAAAAGAGTCAAACTTGTGTGCGAAGTATAAACTTCATAAAAATATATTAGACAAGTGGCTTGGTTCTTGACAATGAGTGATAATAATTTGTGTGATTGAAGTAGTAAGTTTTAAATGTTGTATGAGTTTTAGTGGAATTTTTGGTGGACTCTTGTATTTCCTGTTTTATGTGCTTTGTTTGCTTTTCTTTCTAGAATATGGCTAGAAGGATGAAAGTGTCTAGTCTTGTCAATGGTTGTTTTCATTCATTGTCTAATGTCCAAATAACTAGTTCAAACTTCTATATAAGTCTAGGATAGAAAGTTCAACAATTTTGGTGCGTATAGGGATAACTTGCGATATTATTGGTCCATAAAACACACCTATCTATCATAACCAAATTCTCACGTTTGTTTCAATAGTCGTTGATTATTACCTAACATGTATTTGAAAATATTATGAATTAAATATATTTTCTTAAAATCAGGGAATTATATGTAAGCTAATAAATACCAAAAAAACCAATATAACAGTAACAGAGATACCAAAAAAGAAGACAAGCACAATCATTATGGATGCAAGGGAAAAATTATTTCATTCAACAATGATTATCAACTCTCTCTATTAACAAAAACTCAGAGAATAAGGAAAAAGTGAATCAAGAGAAATGAATGATCTCAACAATTTTCCCCCCTCTCTCCTCTAACGATTTTTTCCTTTTAACCCACTGCGTTATGTCACGTAGTCCTTCATCCACACACTCTCTTTTCTGGATCGTGTAATTCGGTTGTTACACTTGCCTCCTCTGCTCTCATCCACGTGTCCCAACTTCATTGGCTTGTTTTTAATTGTCCCCAGCTCATTTTCCAGTTGCACTTTCATTACAATATATAATGTTCGAACTAAAACAAGAAATGTTTGGTATATCAATTTTTATGATCAAATTAGGTCACATAAAAGAATCAACAAAGATATAGAGATATGTAAAAAGATTACGATAGACTTGCACGAGATATAAAAAATGTATTTTTACGGCAAATTTAGAAACACAATGCAAAAAATGGGTTCATCTACCTCAGATAAATATTGACTGACGTAGATGTAGCTAATGGAGTATAACAATTAATTTTATGTCAATTAAGATCATAATTGACATAGATAATAATGTTTTACATTGATTATTGTATCACACCTAGCCGGTTCCGCTAGCATACAAACACAACCAACACATATCACCCTTGACCGACAACTCATATCGGACAAGGCTAGGGGACTGGTGTACCACACCTAGCCAAACTCGACCAAATAAGTAGACAATGTGTATATCAAGGTAGCCAAGTTCCCAGCCTAGGCCGAGTTAGCCTAAACTTGTACCGGTTTTAACCTAAACTAAACATCTAAAGGAACAACATGCATCTCATATCACCAACATAAGCCATCAAGACAAGTAGCCGGCCTAGACCGACTACTCCAACATATCCGGTAAGATTAGAGCCTAGGTCGACCACTCCAATGAACTCAGGATAATAGAAGCCCCCGCGTTCAATAAACCTTAAGGGCCTGGGTTAGGGCCCAAGCCCACTCACAGCCCAAGTTAGAGCCCAAGTCAAGGCCCAGCCCATGAGATGGTCAGACATCATTAATGCTCTATAAATACACGTGGACCCCAGCAATTAAAGGTACGCATTCATTAATCACTGATTTGACTCCCTGAGAACTTTGACTTACTTGAGCTTCAGAGACTCTTCTGCAGGTAACCCCTCCTGGGTTCAAGCTGACATGTACCGACCAGGAAGAGGCCAACCGAAGAGATAGCGGACTACAGGGTAAGGTGACGCTTGTGCCTAACTTATCTTATTTATTCTCTGCAGGAACAATTATATATATATATATATATATATATATATATATATATATAAAATAAAACATATATTCGTAAAGTTTAAATTAAAATATGTGATTTAAACTAGATGACTATGATTAAACTAAGAGAAGATAAATTGTTTATGTTGGCTTCCCTAGCGTATTGTTCTTATCGAGTTTCGGAGCCTCTTCCTTCTGATAGGTGGCAAGATCTAAGTTGCTTGATAACTCTTGTTAAATGCTCCTAATGGATGGAATATAGGGAAGATTCATTGGCAAGTATACCAAATCGAACAAGTAATATAGTGAACAAGTCCATACATCGTCTCCTATAGGAACTAATGTGATTTGAATTAATTGGTTAGTTACTAATAAAGGATGAGAATAACAAAAATATTTATTGAGTTTAAATGAAAGATAAATTTGAAATTAAATGTAAAGAATAACAGAACTTGAGACAATGGGAACAAATTGCTTGATTGAGGAAAATAAAAGATAAAAACTTCACCGGGATTAGGTTTCACAATTCCATTCAAAATAAAAACAATAAACAAAACATTCCTCATTTTGTCTCTAAGACATCGTTTGTAACATCCTTCGATTTCGTCGCAAACAAACCTAAAATAATAAAAACCATATGTCTAGCAATTTTTACTATTATGTTTGCATTAATGACCAAAGTGTTGATGCTTAAGAATGACCGATGACTACATCTATGTCTAGCATGCGAAATCAATGGTTGTTTTATCCTACTCAGGTTTCACAAACTATCCTTTGGATCAATTAGTACTCCCACATATGCACCATATCTAAAACATGCAATTAAAGATCGTAATTTGGGTTTCCAAAATATCTTTCAGATCAGTATGGATTCTCGCATGTGCAAAATTCACAGACTATGCAGTTGGAACAAGAATAAAAATAGGAAGTATGGAAAAAGATTATGTTGAATGAAGAATTCACAAAGAATTAATAATAAATTACACCCAACCCCACTGTTAGTTACTCCTAAATATATTGAACACTGGACTAATGATGAAATTGAATGCCTTCAGCCTTCAAAATGTCCTTTTACCTTCAAAAGTATTTAGATCAAGTTTCTTTCTCTTCAAGTGTGTGTTTTGACCTCTATCAGACCCTCTTTTATAAACTTTCATAATTGGACTGGGCCTAAAATTTGGACTTGATTTTGTACTTCATTAAATTGTAATAGATAATCCTTGATATATAACTTTTAATCTTCATAGATTTCATATCTTTGATATATTCTTCAAATCTTCTAACTTGTAATTGGATAAGCTAACTTTGTGGATAAATAATATTGGAGATTTCACTCATTTTGTTGCTAATCTTCACAAATCTTTGAGATTTCCACTTATTTGCAAAATATTTTCCAAACATTTCCACTTTTATTGAATTAAACCTTAAATATCAAATTAAATTCAAAAATAAAACATAAAAAATAAATAAAATAAAACATGATAATGCCAATTATTAGTTACACTCCTTGTACGAGTAACAGTATTCATAGAAATTCTTGACCTTAATGAAAACTATTAAAAAAATCTAGAATATCAATAATGTAATAAAAAATTGTCGCATGTAAGATAAATTAGCAAGATAATAATAGTAATGCATTATTAACCATATATGTTTTTCACATTATAAGAGGATATTAATGATATCAATATATCTTATAATCACTCTATTGAGATTAGACCATATATTTTGTTAATATATAGTAACTGAATCAACAAATATCTTTGTTAATATTATTTATCTACTTTAAGCCCATAATGTTGAATGAACTTTGTTAGGCTATACTCTTTGAGTATATTTGTTAGGTCAGGTAGGTAAACAAGCCCCTTAAGCTTAGAAGTTTGATTATGTAGATAGGATATACATGTTGCAATTGTAATTGACCCTTTGTTGAGTTGTAGCCGACTTTATGTTTTGTAGGTGGACTTGGCCATTTAGACAAGTTATAAGTGGTCATCTTTAACCATGATGAACTTGGGTTATCTTTGACCAAGTTGTATAGGTGGTCATCTTCGACCTCTTTGTACTTAATATTGTGTTATGACTGCCTTGTTAATTTGGCTTGATGAATATATATGTGGTTAGAAGTGACGTTTAGGCATTTTTTATATTTATGTGAAGCATTAATGAGGAGTTTTCTAGGCAGCTGATAATAGATATTATGTTTTATTTTTTATTTATTTTTATCTTTTATTTTATATTTTATTAGTATCCTTTTAAATATTTTCAGGTTTTATTTAATAAAATTGGAAAAGATAAGGATTTGGTTTACATATTTAATATTTTACAGATATGTAAAAATATCAAAGAAATTAAGAAGAATCTCTTTATAAAATTGGTTTCTCTAGTACAAGAAGTACAAATCAACAAGCCTAGTCTAATTCGAAAAATCTATAAGTAAGGGGTTTGACAAAGGTCAAATGAACAACTCTTTTAGGAAATAAACACCCTTTTTGGGAAAATCCCTCTTTTGGGAGAGAGAGGAAAAAATAATTCTTTTGGAGAGAATGACATTTGACCTAAAAGGAGAGAAGGTAGAGGCACATTCTGAAGGTTAAGGATAAGGATCAGTGGTTCGAAGGAGAACCTCAAGACTTGAGAGAAAAACTCAAATTTTCATATACTCCAATCTAACTACAAATGTGTCTCATAAAAGCGTATATACTATGGGCCTAAACAAAAAATCCCAACACAACTAAAAGGTCCGATAAAGCTCAAACATAAACATTACAAAATTTAGAAAAGAGATCATATTCTATGATCCAAAGTTAATCTAAGATCTCTTTGAAGGTCTTGGGCATGATTCCATCAACTGCTCTGAAATTCCTGCGATGGCCATAGCCATGCCTCTATCAAATCCTTTTTTCAATTGGGAAAACCATGAGTACTAGAGGAAGTTGAACTTGAGCTTGATGGAAACGTTACTTGTTATGTATTTTTTTCAACTACAAATGTATTTTATGATTACTTTTTATGAAGTATAGTTTAATTGGAGTTTTGAATCTACTTTTGTTGCAAGTTAACATTCTTGTTGTTGAGAAGTTATACTCGTGATGAAGGATTATCTTGTTTCCTTTTAGAGTTATGAATATGGTGAAGTTGTTTAAGAAAGCTTTTTGAAAATTCCCACTGGACATTAAGATACCATGCTATCTAGATGTGAAGGTTCATTTCTCAAGCTCATAAAAGGAAGAAGAGAGTTGGATTCAAGCTTAAACACACACGGCAATAACAACACTTAAAGAGCAAAATGAAAGAAGAAACAATAAAAATGGAAAGCATAGAAGATGAAGAATGGAAGAAGCACGCCACTCATAGGGGGATCTAAGCCAACCAAACCCTAGAGATGAGTGATGGTGCCGCCACTTGCAAGCAAGATAAGGCAAAGGTGAGTTCACTTCTAGGAAGGATAGCTCATGAAAATTGGTGGTTGAATGCACAAAGTTTATAACAAAATGATCAACCCTTTTACAAGACAAGGAGCACCCTTTAAATAGGAGTTCATAGGGGTCCTTTAGCAAATACAAAAACATGAAAAAGGATTA
>Ga0214545_1002392_pt1 | contig 36099 bp, 9 predicted proteins | sample CNSS4metaG_FD_160064 | JGI IMG/M metagenome (GOLD analysis project Ga0214545, IMG submission 160064) | Root nodule microbial communities from cowpea collected in UCLA plant growth center, Los Angeles, California, USA - CNSS4 | ecosystem: Host-associated > Plants > Roots > Nodule | place: USA...
AAAAAAAAAAAAAAAGAAAAAAAAATTAAAAAAAAAAAAAAGGTAAAAAGTGAAATGACATTATGGATTATTTATCCAAAAAAAAGTAATATGATATTGTTAAATAAAAAATATTCTTGTTAAAGTAAAGTAACGTGTAAAGAAACATATTTTAGTATTTTACTTATAGGTCACCATTTACATCTTCTTCCTTTGTTTCCTAAATTGGAAGGACTACTTAGAAGAAAACTTACATGTATTATTATAGATACTTTCAATCTATATAAAGTTTTAATTTAATAATATGTAATATATTTACTACGAAGTATATTAACGCTTAAAGAATTATATAATAAACAATAATACCTATATTACATCTATAGGTTTGACCAACAATAATAGAATTCCTTTTTTAACCAACACTATTTTGGGGCAGTTAATCCCCGGTTTTTTTAAAACTTGTTTATATAAACAAATCAATATATAAACAAAAATGAATTAAAATTTATTTATATTATGGTGTTATAATAAAATGGTAAAATATTTTTATAATTTTAAATAAATAATAATTGAATTAATGTCCTAATAACCTATACAAACCTAAATAATAAAAAAAATGAATACATTAAATTTGTGTAAGGGTTGAGTTGTCACTGAAATAAATTATTTTTTATTGATTAAAGGTCGGTGAAACTAAGGCTACTAGGAAAAAAAAAGTTAAAAAAAGTTAATTTTCGAAGGAAATAACATAAGTTCCCACTTTTCCCTTTCCTTATAAGCACTTTTCCTTTGTTACTAATTGTGCTTTGTGTATTACTATAATTTTTCTTGCATGAGAAACACCAACTTCGAAGCAACAAATTACTTGCACGATACTCTAACCTTAATTCCAACCTCGAACATGATTTTCATCTTTCTTAAAACAATTTACACCCTCTTTATCATAGTGTAATTGCTTTTCAACACAAAGATAAACCATCATGTCCCCACAATTTTAAATCTTTCATTTTTACCAGAACCAATTATTGTTCACTTTTCCATTATGCTAACATCTGTATACTTTGCTGAACTCATGAAATGATTAACAAAAGTTGATCCTAGTTAGTTTTGTTTCCTACCCATTGTTTAGTGTCATAAATTTAGTTTTAAAAGACATGTTTTTTTTTTTGTACTATTTTTTTTTTTTTTTTTTTTCAAAAAATGTGTTTTTGAGAGGGGCTGATCTACATGAAGAAAACATGTTATTAAAAAATATATTCATTGTTTGGGTGAACAAAATTAACAGAATCAATGAAAAAATTGTTATAAAAATGAACACATTTATTAGATGAGAAGCTATAGTAAATAGAAGTTTGACTTCAAAATTAAACTTGTTGGTTATAAACTGCAGATACAAGTATATAATGAAGTAGAACAATTGAGTGAATTAATGAGAGATGAAAGACAGAAAAGCTTTAATTTAAGAATAGACTGGTTCATACCAATCATGGTGGTGGTTACATTGCACACATCAGCAACTGTATCAGATCTTTGCACGACCACAAAAAAAATAGCTGGTTCTCATTTCATAAGTCATAACTCACATCACTTTATATACGTGAATATTGTGACAAATTTGAAATCCAGACATTTGAAATTCAAAGAGACTAATTAAATAACAAAAATATAAAATAACATATTTGTATTTCAAAACCTCTCATAGGAATTCAATAGATCCATTCCGAGGTTTTTAAATTATATGATTAAATATGTTTTTATTCCCCCAACTTTCAGTTACAATCGAAATTAGTCATTCTTTAAAACTTTGACCTAATTTAATTTTCTAACTTTATAACTGCATGAATTTGGTCCTTTTAACCAAATTTTGTTAAGTTTATTTAACGTTTCACGCATTTCATGATACCATTTGATTGTTTACACAATTTGACACATTTTTATTTCAATATTAGCTAAGAAACTATCATAAAACCGTTGTATAGGAATTGAATAGATCCAGTCCAAGGTTTTAAATTATAGTCATATATAACTTTGCTTTTAAAAAATGCACACATATCGTAAATGCATGAGCAATTGCTTTTGTCCCGAATTCAAGTATATTTAGATAATAGCGTCAAAGTTAATTACTATATTTGAGGTATTGTCCATTTTGAAGTCTAGAATTCTGTCAAGATTTTATTCTAAAAAAGAGTCTCAAAAATTAGATAAGGAAGATGTAAGTTGTCCTTGACCTTAATTTTAAATAATATAGGACTATTACAAACAAACTCTTAGTCAAGATCAAAGAGGAATAAAGGTTCATCTTTGAAACTTGAGTATTAAAGTTTTGATTTTAAGTACGTTTATACATTATTAAAGTCAATTACCACATCTAAAATATTATTTACTTTGGAGCCTATAACAACTTCATGATTTCTTTGTTTCAAAAGGTTAGAAAAAAAAATTAAATTGTCATTGCCTCAACTTCTAAAGAAGAGATATCTACCTAAAAAAATATATAAACACTCATTACCTTTTATCTTTAGCAAATATAGATAATAAATACAAATAAATATACATTTTATTTATTAATTTTAAGTTTAATAACTCTTTTGGTCCCTATTTTCTTTCAAAAATATCAAGTTAGTCCTCTAGTATTTTTAGTCTTAATTTAGCTCTGATTTTTTTAAAAATTGATGAAATTTAATCCTTTTTATTAAATTTCTTGAAATAGATCAATGTTTTTCCTTCAAAATTAAAGTTATGAATAAGGATTGTTTATTTTATTGATGTAATTAACATAATTCTATTATCAATTTTTGATAAAAAATCATTTATCTGCTTCAAAAAATTTACCAAAAAATATCAAATTACATCAATTTTTAAAAAAATCATGACCAAAATGAGACTAAAAAAATTAGAGTACCAACCTAACATTTTTAAACGAAAACAGAGACTAAAATAGTAATTTAACCCTTATTTTATATATACTCATTTTATTTTGTTGTTGGATAAGAGTTTTGTGGATCTTACCTTATCATTATTATTAAATATGTTAACTTTACTCTTTGCGATAAATTTTTCGAGTGATTAGTGTCATTGTAAAATGCCCTAAAGTAATTGGAATCCACAATTAACTTGAGATATTTTGACCTAAAGAGTCTTTCGGTATGAACATTATTAATGTGGCATATAAAATTTTTGATGATGCAATTGCAAATACCCTTTAAAGTTTTATAACATTATGCTGTGGATTACATTAACTGTTTTTAATTTTTCAAATACTTTGACATGAAGAATTCACTGTTGAAAACTACATAGAATAAAAGTGTAGTCTTATATTAATGGAGACTCACCTGAATTTAAATGTTTTATATATAAACCTCAATTTACTCAGATCCAGGCATGTAAATATTTCCAAAGTTTGGTGCTGTGTTTGGAAATTGAGTGTGAAATTGTCTTTTTAATGTACCTACCCAACACTTTTTGGCCTAATACCACTGTTCATGGAGGAACCTGTCCTAAGAGGTTTAGAACCAAAAACATTATATGTGGTGTTATTGGATCAATCATTCTGAAAAAAAGTGGGATATGTACAATAGGTCTCTGACACTACTCAGAAAATCTATGCACCTTTCATGTCCCTAAATTTCTTAGCAAAAGATCTAGGCGTCGTTTATTGGGTTTGTTTTATGTGCAGTGTAGAGTCATATCCAATACTAAGTTCATTTTTATTTAAAAATTATCTTTTCCTTCTTGGAAATTATATTCTCTTACAAGTTCATATATTATTTTTATGCATATATAATTGTAAAAACATGCCTAATTGCTCATTAAGACTAATCTCTTTTGAACAATACTGAAAACAGTCATATAAATTATATCTTTCTTCATACCAAACCCTCTATGTAGCTATATATTGGTGTGAGTGCAACATCCTTATTACAAACTAAACACGCATTAAGTATGAAATACACTAATTATTTTTCATTATTTCTTGCATAACACTACTTAGAACTGGGGAAATGGAGCTACTGCAGGTTCATGTGTGAGTTCAACAGCATCAAAAGGTTGTGGAGAAGTTGCAGTGAATTGCAGAGATTGCACTGGTCCTGGAGCCACCGTACCGGAGCTTCTGATCTCAGCCGTTTGTCGACGAGCATTTGCACCATGTGATGCACACAATTGGGGAAGAAACACACCTGCATATACATTAAGGAAAAAACTTTTACATATTTTAACATCATCGAAATTTCAAAATTGTTAAATACTGAATAGGGCGGGTGACGCAGGGAGTGATATTGTTACCTTCACCGGCGGCAAGGTTGAAATAGAGATCAACGATGTTGGGGCAGTTTTGGTAACAGTGAGGGGAGCATAGGGTTTTGGTGAACCCAACTTCAAGAAGAGAATCCGAAGAGATTCCGAAGGATTTTCTGTCCAAACCACAACCCTTTATGCATTCCTCCGTTTCGATGTGTCCGTTTTGTGTTTCCGTTTCGATCTCTGAAGTCCGGCACGTGTAAGCCTCTTCCCCGCTCCTCTTCACACGCTTCTCCAGCACGCACCGTTTTCCTTCCCGCGACACCGCAAACGCACACGTGTCCTCGCTCAGACGCTCGCATTCTACCTCCCCTGAAATTTCACCGTTCCCACGCGCGTGTGTGTGTTAGAGACGCTAAAACTATTTTTCCTTAATTGTAAGAAATAAATAAAATTTTTCAAACGATTTAATTAAAGAGAAATGTTGTCTTTTTCGTACAACATTCCAAGGAAAGCTTATGCAACACCGTCATTTTTTAATTCATACAAATTAAAATAACAATTTACATTTTTTTAATCTTTTTTGAACATTTGATAAACTATTAAGGGAATTTTCAGAGGTTCGGAATCATATATTTGCATGTAGATCTGTGCATATGTATACGTATATATTAGTGCGTTGTAGCAAATAATATATTAATTAAATCAAATGTCCTTTAATCAATTAACTTTTAAGGATAAAGCTTAAATGGAATTTAATTTGGGTAGTCTTGTTAATTTTACATATTATTAAATGTAAATAATTGAAAAAAATATACTAAGAAGCGTACACAAAATTTATCTAATTTTTCTCCCTCTCTTTTAGTCAATCATTTTATGTTCCTATTTTTTTGGTTTATAAATTTTCAAAATTTATGGGAGTTACATCCTGACTTTTCAAAGACTAACTATTATTTTCTAAGGGATTAAAAGGATCAAATGGGGATGAAAATCAAATTCGATTTTGATAATGAAAAAGTAGTCACTCACCATTAAAAAATAAATAAAAAATACCTACATAAATTAAATCCGGAAAATAACTATTTAGTTAAGAGGTTTTCATGTTTTAGAGACTTACCAAGAGTTCCTTGCACTATGAAGAAAAATACAATGGCAACCATTGCCAAACATCTCAAGCTAATGTTAAGGGCCATGGCTGAAGCAGAAGGTTGTTGGGAATGGCCAAAAACTATAACTTGGGAATTTGGAAAGTTTGGTTGTGGGATTGTTGTGATGTTTTTTTTGTGGACATTTGAGGAATGTATTTATAGTGGTTCCTTGTAGGAGAACGTTATTCTTTCTTTAGGTTAAAAATAAGGATATTTTATATAGAAAGTGGACCTTTCGATACGAATCAAAATAGGGGAAAAGGAAGAATAGTAATTTAGTTGTTTAAAGAAGTTTGATTAACTTACGCATTATGGGAAGTTTCTTTCAGATTTTATTATTGCAAAACACTTTTCAATAAGTCCAAAAAATAGAAGAAATGCGAAAAATTTAGAAGGAAGAATCAAAATATATCTCATCAACAATTGTCATCAACAATAAAAATTGTTTATTTTAATTTATTTTCTTAATTTCATCATGCAAATATAAATTTGAAATTGTTGTTCAAAACAACCTGTGACTACTAGTCAAGCAGTGCCCGCTATCAATGGAGAACATCTTAGTCCAAACTGCGTACGAAACCCACGTGTCACTTTAGATTTGGAACAAAACAAAAGATTGTTCATGATGGGTCACCATATAAATTCTCATGCTGAAAAATACGTTTGACGATGTTGCGTAGTAGATTTATCGTTATAATAAGAATAATGTGAAGTGAAGTGAAGCTACGTTTTTCCAGTAGTATAATAGTTTATGTTTTGAAAATTATTTAATTATAACATATTTAATAATGTCACAAGTAATAATATATATTTGTGATGTATTAGTTTAAAATAAAATATTGTTTTAAGTATGCATTAGTGTAGAATTACATTTACTTTAATTTGGGTCACGTATTCATGTCCGATACATGTTTGTGTCCGATATTTTAGGATACTTTAACTATACTTACTAGTGAAGTAGTGAAATATCTAATTTATAAAGTCATAATACAATACAAGAAAATCTTTGAATAATGACAAGTTTTAGTGACAAAAAATAATTAGTCATTATATAGTGACCAATTTAAGTACCAATTAAAAACTAAAAATTATTTGCAACTAAAATAGTCCAAAAAAATATAATTGGTTTTTAAATTGATAATTAAAATAGCTTTTATTATGAAATGGTTTCTAAATTGGTCACTAACATTAGTTACCAAAATTTTTAACTACTAAAATAATTGGTCTCTAACATAATTTTTGTTACTAAAATTGGTCTTATAGTGGTACTTTTATAATGATAATAATTTATATATTTTTATGTTGACAACTTTAATATATATATATAGTTTTAATTTGAATTTACATAATAACAATCATATATTTATTATGTTTTTAAGAATTATTGTACACTTTTCAATATTCATATATTGTGTATCTATCATGTATCGTATCCTATTATTTTCAAAATAAATGTATCGATGCATTGGATACGTGTCCTATCTGATACATGTATCGTATCCGTGGATCATAGGTGTAAGAAAAGTTATTTACGTCACTGATTTAGTGTTGGATCAACCTAGTAAAACTTTTGAATTTAGAAACAACAATATCTACATAATACATTTTAAAGTTTGACGTAAATATCAAAATTTATTTCTGATTATATTTTAGTCCATGTAAATTTTGAAGTCATTTGTCATTGTCATTAGACGGGGAGTGATAATAATTGTTTTGAAGGGGATTTCAAAAAAAACTAAATTTTAGAGGTGGACAAAAATATTAATTTTTCTATTCGATCCATCTTTGCTCCGATCCGATCTATTTAAAATCCATTTTAACGAATATGAATTTCAATCTAATCCACATTTTATATATTTTATGGATTGAATACCCATTCTCTAAATCAAGATTTTGAAATATGGATAATACAAAAAATATAATCCAAATTTTCAATTTAAACTTTTGGTTGGGTTAATTAAAGGTTGAGATGGACTAGGCTAAATTCAAACTCAAATCGCCCGTGGTCGACAACCTGTACCGACTGGGCAAGCCCACAACCCTTAAGGGTCGGGCAGACCCGACGACCAAAATGGGTTGGGCAGGCACAGCGACTCCGAGTCGTTGGGCCCGACAACCTGAACGGGTCGGGTGGGCTCAAAGACACGAATGGGATGGGCGAGCCCAACGAATCGGAATCGTGGGGGCTGACAACCCCAAAAAGTCGGGTGGGCCCGATGATCCGAACAGGACAGGCAAGCCTGAAGACCCAAATGGGCTAAGCTAGCCTGACGACTCGAACGGGTCATGCTTGATGACCTAAACAGATTGGGTAGGCCTGACAACCCTGATGGGTTGGGTGGGCCCGAAAACCCGGACAAGCTGAGTCGGTCTGACAACTCGGACGGGTTGTGCCAGACGACTTGTACGGACTGGACATGCCTGATGTCCTTGATGTGCTAGGCAGGCCAACAACTCGACGGGGGAACATTTTACCCCTAGCCCAACGGGTTGGGCAAAATATTTTCGTCTCGGCCTGACCTTAAGGACACCAGTTTTAGAAAATTCAATTTAAATTTCTTCTATAAAAAAGGGATTCTGGATTTTGAACTTGATCCAAATATTTGGATTTGGATTTTAAAAAAATTCAAAGTAATTTTGTTGAAAAAATGGATTTAGATCGAAAATCTGATCAAATTATTTAGATCTAAAATGGAGGTGGATTAGATCATTAAAAATTCAATCCATGATTACTCCTACTGAATTTTGTTATCAAAGGAAATATATTCATTTATATTCAATATTTAGTACCATTCTTTTACAAATTAATTTGGAGATTTAAATTTTGAAAAATAGTAAATCAAAATTAAAAACAAGCAATGTGGAATGAAACTGAAATCAAGAAAGCAGAAAATTAAATTAAAAGAAAAAAACTAAAGAACAACAAGTACAGTAAAAAAATAATTTATACAAATCAACTACAAATTCAAGAACAAAGTCAAACAGAAAATCTTTTAATCTTAAATTAATCTTCAGTTTGTTAATTGCTCCTCCACACTTAAAGAACATAAGATATGCCAGAGAATAGAGAATAAACACAACACAACACCAAAGGAAGATGAAAAGACAAAAAGAACAAAAAAGGAGATAAAAGAAACTAAACTAAATTTATGTAAATCTTACAAATGATTTGTCACTTGTTTTTAGTACATGAAAAGTCTTAAAAGTTTTAAGCTAATAAAGGCCTAATTTGGGCTTTAATTAAGGTCGTAAGTCCAATTACAAAATTTAAGGTAATACAAGGAAAGAAACAAATATTTAGGATCTTCTTTGCAATTTTTGGACAAATCTGTTTCAACTTCTACAAAATAAAAATAAAAATAAAAATAGCACACGAGTTTAAATCTAGTAAATCACATATCCTAGATGAATAGTGTAACTGGAATCAAGTCAAAATTATATCTAAAAAGAAAGTTATGGCTGAAAAATTGAGTGAAGGTCAAACAAGTTAAAAATACAAAATTAAAATAAAATTGTCAAAAAACCCGATTTATTACTTAAATATGCCAATGAGCTAAAAATACAAAATATGGCATTTGGAAAGTGTAATGACTATATAATAAAGTTGTACGTGTGTGTATAAAATGTGTTATTAAGAGATTTCACGACTTTCTTAACACGGAAATATGTTTCATACACTTATTTAGTGCATGTAAGTCGAACATAAATATGTAATTTTTTACGTCAAAATTTAAATCTGACAAATTTATCGTTAGCTACGTCTATGTCAAATTATAACTTAACACATAAAACAAAAAAAATATCCAACTTAAAAGACATTTTTAAAGCATATCCGACTTAAAAATATTTAGAAAATACTTTATTTTAAATGGATAAGAGGTAAACAAAAAAGTAGCAATTTCAAATAAATGTAAATTCTGAAAAAGTAAGTTAAAAGAGAACTTATTTTAAATGAATAAGATGTAAAGAAAAGTAGCAATATTAAATAAAGTTAAGAAACAAATTAAATTCGAAATATTAAATGAAATGAAATTAAGAGTATAAATAGTTAGATTTAATATGAAAAGAAACTTAAACACAATATAAAAAATAGAGTAATTTTTTTAAAATGGTAAAAGTTTAAAATAATTCAAAAAATATATAATAGTATTAAAAAATATAAATTCTGGAAAAATGAATATTCAAAAGAGAACTTATTTTAAATGAATAAGAGGTAAAAAAATAACAATTTTAAATAAATTTAAGAAAAAAATTAAATTTGAAATATTAAGAGAAATTAAATTAAGAGTATAAATAGTTAGATTTAACATGAAAAGAGACTTAAACCCAAAAATAGAGTGATTCTTTAAAAATGGTAAAAGTTCAAAATAAAAAGCTAGAAATTGAAAAAGTTGCCCCCATGCAGGATCGAACTACAGACCTTCAGTTTACAAGACTGACGCTCTACCACTGAGCTATAGGGGCACTGAATGTTGATTGCAACCACATCTAATTATTTATTCGCAAAGATTTGTTGTTTCGTCAATATTAATTTATGTTCTTATTTGAAGGTGTGTTCAAATAATATTATTTATATTTTAGTTAATTAAAGATATTTTTTTCTTTTTCTTTCTCATGTTAATTATGATTAAGGATGACAACTATTGGGTCGAATAAAATTACATATACATATTACTCGTTTGATTTAAAAGAAATTGTTATTTTATTATTCATTAAGCATATGTGAAAAGAAAACTTATTAGTTTTTACACTATTGATATTCATGGATACTTGAAAATATTTGAAAATATTTATATATTTTATTTTTGGTTTAATTAGTAATTTGATCTTATACTTAAATTTTTTATTCATTTTGGTCTTTAAATTTTTGGATTAATCAAAGCATAATTCCTAAGTAGAACTAATAATTTTCTGAAATGTATTTAGATTAATTTTGGAAGTTAATTTTGAGTATCTATTTGATTGTCCAAGAATAAATAGTTAAATTAGTAAAAATGATAAATTTCATCTATCTATTTATCTATCTATCTATATATATATATATATATATATATATATATATATATATATATATATATATATATATATATATATTTTTTTTTTATATACTAGCTTATCTGATTTGTTATTGCGTTATTTGGTTTTGGGTTATTTTTCTTTAACAATAATCACTAAGAAAAAAATAATGATAAGTTGTTTATTCAAATCAACACAAAAATACTTTTAAAAAATTACTATTCTTATAGAGAAGTTTGACACTTTATCAAATTTGTGTTGTTTTAATTAATGTGTTGTCATTTATCTAAATTGAAGATTTTAAGAGTTAGTTAAAAAAAGAAATTATAATCGTTATTTGTTTTAAAGTTGGAATACTTTTATATATTTATTTTTCCTAAAATCAAATTAACATAGGTGGGACTCGTGTATCTACAATATATTATAAACTTCCATATATTGGTTTTAAATATTTAAAATTATAAGAGATTGAGAATGGTTGGATAGTTATGTCCAATGCAAATTATAACAAATAACAAATGTTGTAATCGAAGGAGTCTTATAAGCTGTTAATCTCTTAAGATTTACACTTATATTTAGAATTGAAGTAAAACATCTTAGTATTGATGATAAGACATTCTAGATGAAATAAAATTCATGGCATGGTGAGCTCGAAGAGTGAAGTCAACACTTAATCTGAAAATCAACGATTTACCTCCGTGATTAGCGACTCAAACTTTGGATTTTTTGGATTAATTAATCACGTTTTCTTGAACCAAAAGTCCCCATTTTTTAGAAACTAGAATGTGATACACACCTAACTTTTACTATCTTGTTTTAAGTCTTTGCAAGTAATCTCCATTTCACAATTTCACCCATCCTTCATGCTCTTGGGTCCATTCTCCTACTCTTTGGAGAAAGAAAAAGAAAAAAACTCAATTAATTGTTTTCTTTAAATAGTTAGGCCCTCATTGATGTTTTGTAATAGTAATTAACGTTTTGTTTCCATCATTTTATTGGAATTTGGAAAGGCGTGCATGGAAAATAGTTTTAGCATTAATCGTTAGTAGTAATTGGTGATTTGTTGTTTCTATGATTTTGATAAACTGGAAATGCCGTGCATAGAAAATTATAGTTTTCAATGCCTCGTGAAAGATGTTTACGATGTATTGCTATATTGAATACTTTCTAAATCCATTTTTGTAAAATTAATTTGAAAGTACCTAGTTTTTAGGCCTAATACTTGATTTCATGGGACACACAAATCAATTATAAGAAACCTATTTTATGCATACTTACTTTTCTTTGTATCACTTCTTTTTATTGTTTTTCTTTCATAATCTTTTATTTATGAAATTCATCATTTCTTTTTTTACTCACATTCTTACTCTCATTATTTATTCATTGGTGTAGTTTAATATAGATCATCGATTAATATATTATTATCTTTTGGCTTTTTTGAAAAAATTAAGTAAATGGTGAGAGTAAAAAAAGGGTTAAAGTATAGTTTTCCTTTCTCATATTCCCTTTTGTTGGAATTTTAATGTTGTAGTTTTATTCAAAACAATGTTCCCATATTGTTATGCATCTTTTTCATTTCTATTATCAAGTGACACAGAGTGGTTCTTCTTTAATTCCAAGTCTTCGATTGAATGATTGATTAAAGCAGAACAAGAGAAAAATATAATTAGTTTCATTCTAAAAAGATATAACATACGTTTCTCTGTGAAAGATATTAAAGAATGAATTTTGTTCATTCACATGTGAGGGATTGATTTGCTTTCAAAGTTGATATTGAACCAAGTTACATGACATTTAGTAAAAAGACCAACAATGGTTTGCAACAAAATAATTTTTTGTTTCACATCATATTTATTTAAGAGATAAATTTTGTCTCTTTTAGTTTTTGTTCTGTCTACTATTGGCAGAGACTCAAGTGAGGGCTTTGTAAAGAGAGGTTTTTCATGTGAAATCATGACATTCCCTCTGTGTACCTTTTATATTCTAACACATTACATATCTAATTTGCATACTTTTTTTGTTCATATTCAATAAATTAACATTATATATTTTCATAGTATCACCAAAATTTTGTGGCATTATTGTTTTTTCTGTTATCTCAGCACGCCAACAAATAATGGTGATTAGCATCGTTGTGTCAAATAATTGTTAAGATTCTTCTTTAATGTCTTCATCTTAACCATGGTGATTAATCAACCTAACATCAACTTTATGTTCTTTTATCTTTGAATTGAATTGTTATTGGTTGGTTTCTTGTTTTACTTGTGTTGATCTTTGCCATGTTTGTGCATTCAACAATCTTGGAACTTAATATATCATAATAAGAAAGGTGGTCAATTTGGAAACATATATGTTAAAAAATGGATTCTAATTAGACCATAAATGAAACATATTCACGTTTAATCTAGGATACTAATTAAACTGAAATTATTGAACAGGGTACATAAAAAGTTTTCAGCCATTTCAGCATGGGGAAAAGAGAAAAAAAGCTTCCGTGTAGACAGAACTAAAATAATTGAAGAAGAATTAATTTCATTTCCAATTCTAACAAGTTTTATACGTTCGTTTTCTTCTATTTCACATATTCAAATCTTGGTCTTTTGTGATGCTTTCTGCATTGAATGTGGTCAAAGAGAGAAACGAATTAAGGTTATTTTTTACTTTTGCATGAGTAAGAACAATTGGTAAAGAAAAAAACAACATATGCGAAAAAATAAAGAATAAAATAGTTACATTTCACAATAAAACTGTTGAAAGTCTCACATTGACTAGAAATAAAACAATTTCATAGTATATAATTAGAGTATAAATCTCATCTTACAAGTCGATTTTGTGGGGTTGAACTAGACTTAAAACTCACTCTTTACGGTGTATTGCTATCCGGTGTATTCTGCTCTTGCTGAACAAATATATAAGTTTATAGACCTGATTTTCAGATAGCCCAAAGTTAAACTTGTTAGCTGAAAAGTAATTTTCTCTGATTGCATCACGGAATAATTTTTCTGGGAGTGGCTTACAGAAACTTAACCTGTGCAGGAAATTGCTTCCCAGTTTCGCAAATGCATTACCTCCATCACAGCAAGTCTTCAACACACCATGAAGTTGTCTCTTCTCATATTCATATAAGAATAGAATCATTCAAGCTATACTCGTTTTTAATATGTGAATCAACGTTTACTTAACTATCCGTATATACACCATTACCTACTAATAATCATTATTAATTAGTTAATTTTAGAAAGAGATCATTGTAAGAAGAAACAAAACACATATTATTAATTTTAAATTATTAATAGATTATTTATTGTTTTAAACTAATTCAATTTTAAAAATGATTTAAAATTTTTAATTAAATGGACGAATGCAAATTAACATGTTAAATATTTAATTATCATTTTAGTTTTTATATTTTGGTCCAATAACTTTTTCTTTCAAAATTATTGCCATTTTAAAGTTAAAGTCTCGTGTTCTTTTTTAATTATATCCTTATTTACTAATTATTGGATAATTAATTTTACATTATTTTTCTGTAATAAGATATCACAATAATTTTTCTATTCTATTTATTCTACTCTTTATTATCTTTAGCTCCACTCTATTTTCAGTTATGTTGCCTGTACACGTAAAATTCACCATTTTTATTATCAGTTTTATTTATTTTTCCGTAATTTCATTGTCATTAGTGAGATTGAAATTAATTGATGTTGTTTTCGGTTTAGTGAGACACTATTATTTTTGGATATTTAGTACAATTTTCCATCCCATAAAACTTATTTGATACCATAGTTTTCCTTTTTGTTCCAGAGCACTACTCGCAAGTATAGGAGATCTTGATGATGAATTTAAGAAGCAGCTACTTGAGTTGCGTGAAAAAAATTCTGTATTTAGATTTTATGATTCAATTAAAAAATTGGTTAAAAAATTGAAATTGAGTGTCATGCAAGTTGAGCGAGACACAAGAAAGAGAATCAGGAGAAAACATTTTTAATACTTTTATTATTTTTAAAAGAAAAAGTTTCATGTGAAAAAAAACGGATTAATTTAAACAAGGGTAAAAATAGAAAATAAATTATAAGGGTACACCATGTAAATGCAGTGGTGCTCCAAGGAAATCAGTCCATTAAAGAAGTGGGGTGTTTTTAGTGAAAATACAGGTACATTTAAAAGAAAATAAAATAAAATTCAATAAGAATTATTACATCGGGAGTGCATGAAGAAAAATAGATAAGTCGCCCAAATTATATGGACTGCGAAAATTAATTCTCGGGGTGTATCCTGGAACAATAGAATTTAACCCAATAATATAATGGAGATATGATAATTAAATTATTTATTTATTTATTTATTTTTTATTTTCTATTATATATTTATTAAATTAAAAAAATATAATTATATATTTTAATTTTTTTAATTTTATTTAAATATTTGTGTGTAATGTTGATCAAAAAATCAAAAGATCATTTTAGATATATTAAAAAAGTTTGAGGGTGCTGAAGAAAAGTTGGAGGTGCAAGAGAAACCCCCAAATATTCACAAAACCAGGTCCAATTAAAATGTCCCAAAATGAAAGTTTCCCATTTAAAAAAAATACAAAGGGGCTTTTTCCTACACCTTCAAACGCTTCTTTTGTACCTCCAATAATTTTTTAAATTTTCATTTTGTCCCTTCAATTAAAAGTAATTACTTTTTTTTACATTAGCTGATTCACTCCAAATTTTTTCCTTCGACATCTGGTATTTTTGTTCTATGAACATACATTGATATCTGATACTTTCTTTTTATGAATTTTTGCTTGTTATGAATGTTGACGTGGTGTTATAATTTTTTTAGTTGATACGACATTTACTTTCTGTTGTAGAAGTTAATTTTTAGTTTTTACAGTTTTCTGAGTTTTCTCTGGTTTGTGTCTTTATTGTTCATTTCGTCTGATTTTTTTCCCACTTTCTGCATTTATTTTACATTTTTCTTTATAGTTTTTGTTTATTACGTTTTCTTAATGCGTTTCATTTACAACTTCCTTTTATTGTTTTCGTTTATAACTTTCTTTTAATGCTTTCCTTTATAGCTTTCCTTTATCGTTTTCTTTTACAACTTTCCTTTATTTTCCATTGCACTTCAATTTTAGTTTTTAAATTTTGCATTTCAATACTCTTTCAGTTTCTTGTCTTCTAATTTTAATTAGTTTTAAAGCATTTTAATTCCCCGATCTTTAATTTGTTGAGAAAAAGATTACTTTTTTTAACTTAACTTAAATACTTTCCTTGAACTGACCAACGTTAATTTCTATGCTATATTAAATACTTTCACTAATGTTGTTTTTGTTTCTAATATTCACGATTGCTATCAAAATCGCCGATGACAGTGCCACCGTTGCGTGAGAACGAATCGCTTGTTTCTCACCGACAACACCACTGGTTTCTTCGCTCTCCGATTATGTTATTTACTATTTCAATTTTAGTTTTTATATTGTTTATTGAATTGAATGTTCTTCGATTATAAAAGTTCTAGAGGATGATACAGAATAATAAGAACTCAATTCGATTCTAAATAGATCGGGATTGAACTTTTACACTTATTTTCTCATGTTTTTGCGTTTCTGGATTTCATGAATACAGGTTGTAAACAAGCATATCGAAAAAAAAAAAAAAATAGAAGTACGCTATGAACATTCAATTTCTAAATCGAAAGAATCTAATATTTAATCATCCACGTTCCAGAATTTTTAAATTTAAAAAATTATTTTAATATATATATATATATAATTTGTAATTAAACTTAATTAATAATTTAATTCGATTTTAAAAATGATAATATTACTTCATTTAATAAAAAAATTGGATTAAATTGAATTAAATTTTCTAGGAATTAAATTAAATTAAAATTTTAAATATAAAAATTAAATGGAGTACAATTCACGATGACACTAACTCTAATATTGACAATACGTATAAACATGTGGCACCCAACACTGTCACATAACACTAATATTATTACGTGATAAGACAATAATACAACAACAATTTAAAAGAATAACAATTAAAAAATAAAAATATTATGAACTGACACAACCTTAACATTAAACTAATAAAAATGACCTAATTAAGTCGTTCTTAAAAAAATCAAAAGAGTTAACCAAATAAAAATTAGAAATCTAGTTAAATTTTTAAAACAGAGAACGAAAAGATGATTTTCCCCTGATAGTTATTAATTATATATTTTAAATACTTATATTCATTTTCATAGTCTAACATGATTTTAAAATAAGTACAAACTATTAGTTTATTATAAACTGTATTTTGTATTTTTTTTAAATATTAATCTTAAATTATAAATATTTCGTAATGTTAAAAACATTTTCTAACTTTATTAACATTTGTTTGCTTTTTAAAATCGTTGAAAATCTATTAAATATAATTCTTTAGAGTATTCGTAAACTATTTTACAGCAAAATTTAGTAGTGTTAAGAAACTATTGATTAAAAATATTTAAATTTTAAAACTTATATTTTGCATTATTATATTGAATTTATTAAATACAGAAAATTGAAAACCCTGCTCAAAAAATTGACTAATTGTGTACTATTGCTGTTCCTAAGTAATAAATATGTCTATAGTTGTAATTAGATTGAAATGAGTTTGCAGGAATTTTTTAATTAGTTTTATTCTGAAAAAAAAATTCTCAATTCTAGCCTCGGTATTTTAAAAAGGTCAAATTAAATGTAATATGTGTCGCTTGTGGAAACAACTTTATTTTGTTTATGTTTTTTCTATTTTTTATTTTTAAAGAAAAAGGTGGCAAAGAATACAGATGTCACTATGTGAGAGAGAGAAAAAAAAGTGAAAAAGCGACATAACATGTGGCATGCTGAGGTTACGATAGACTATTATATAAACTGCACTAATTTCAGATTTGACTTTTATTTATTTGGGATGTGACTATAATAATTAAATGGCTGCCTTTTAAAACTAAAACTTCTAATTATTGATGAAAAATTATACATATATAATTAACCATAAAATAATAAGTTTTATAATTGATTAGATAATAAACCGGCGAAATATATGAATAATTATTTATAAAAGTATCAAAATGAAAAACAATTAGGGCAATAATAACAATTCAAAGATATAATAAATTGTATTATAATCTATTATAAATAGTTTTAGCTTTTTAAGTCCATTATTAATTTTAAAGAAACTAGATCTTGTTTGATCAATTTTGGTGCAATTCAAATTGGATACTTCCAATGAAGAGGGGATAAAGAATAGTTGCACGTAATAAATAATATAAAAGTCAAAAGCATTTAGTATAAAAAGAGAAACTCCGTAATGTATTTGACACTTACAAATCCCTTCCACATTGTTATCATCTTTAAAACAATTGATTGTTGGTCCAATATTTCGTTACAATTTGCAAATAACTGATTGAAACATGTAATTTGACATTTTAAAACTATTTTTAGTTAATATAAATATAGAAATAAATTATGGTTTTAATCACTAAACCTTTATTTATTTTTTTCTTTCTTGAATAAATATTTTGCCTAGTTTCTTAATTTTTTATAATGAGTTTAGTCTGTAGGTAATGAAGTGACAGTTATATTTAAGATTATGTGGTTTATAATGTGGATTTTAAATTAAAAGTGAAACTCTCGTATGTAAATCTGGTTTATCATTGGGTCGGATTGGATTAAAATTTGTTTACAAATTTGAGTACAGATTAATTTTTTATCCGCTTTACCAAGAATCTGGCTTATCCGGGTTGAATCCGTGGTGAGCCGGATTGGTTCACCAATCTATGCGCAGATAAAAGGTCACACAATATTTTTGTATTTGGGTTAGGTTGGATTGTTTATTTTTAGCCAACATATTAGGTTGACAAATGCAAACCTAATACTTTTTGTGATTTTAGTTTGTATTTGGGGTTGAACATTATTTTGAACAAAATCGTAAAATCATTGTTTTTTTTTCGAATTTTCTATTGCACTACTTATTTATATTTTTTGGTGAATAACTAAAATTTTACATTGTTATATGGATTATCATTCAAACAACTACCTTTTCCGTAATTAAATTAAGTTAAATATTAATAAAATTAATTTTTTTAATAAAAAAATAACATAATTAAAATCCAACTACAACACGCCACATTTCTCAATTAAAATTTAATATAATTATAATTTTCCAATTTTGCAGTCATAATTTTATATAAACCCAAAGCATAATAACATTTAATATTTATTAATTATTTAATTATAACGTTAGTATTTATTACGTCTTGTATAGAAAAACATAATAAGGTTGGTATTTCTAATCTCTTGTATAAAGAAATTTATATGAAAGCTATTTATGAAAAATGATAATAAATTGCTTATTTTTTTATTTATTTTCACTCTGGTATTTTATTTTAAATCTTGTTTTATTATAGTAATTATTTTCATACATGTTACTTAAAATTTCAAAGGATAAAATTGGATTAATTTCTAATTCTAATAAAATTGAATAATTATATATATATATATATATATATATATATATATATATTAGGGGTGACAATTTGGGCTTGGTCTAACGGGTCGATCTGTCAAAAGCCCAAAACACATGGGACGAGTTGAGATATTGAGCTTGCTAGCCCACAAAAGCCCGATCCGCATAGCCCGCATAAAAAAAACTTGAACTTGTGTATATCAGTTACTTCTCTTCTGGACTTTTGCATGAACGTTCCAAATTCTCAAATTCTTGTATGAGTGAAAAATACAAGTACTATGTCTTTTTGAATGTGCTAAATTTGAAGAATACATTGTGTATGTCAAAGTAAGAATATAAATACGATAAAAATGTTGAATTATCATTTTGTTGTCCAGCTCCTCAAAGTCTTTGATTAATTTTGTGAACTTATTAAAGTTTTTCAATTTGTTGAATATTAAAATATTTATATAATTTTAGAAAAACAATTAGGCCTACAGGCGTGCAGGGCAAACCAAACTCTTTAATCCAAGCTGAAAATGCGGGACAAATGAAATACAGAACGGGCCTAAAGAGATCGGGTCGGTATGTATTGTCACCCTTATGTTTAATGATAATATATATATATATATATATAACACTAAGAATTGTTATTTTCACCTAATTTGCCTGTAGAATGCACTAATAATTACCCAGTGAACAATATTTTGTCTCGCCTAATTGTTTATGGTTAATAATGAAAGAGTTAAGATTAATGCAAGTTCAATATCAAAATAAAATTGTAATTATTTGAAAGAAGTATATAACAATTGTTCCACTGTACTCTCCTTTTTCCGTATAGTAGTTCTTTCACTCCATAAAAAAGAAAACATTTATTTATTATATTTTAAATGCATTAGCTACTATATCATTTTTGGTGTTCTTTATAAAAAAAATCAACACATAGTAAAAATAAAAATAAAAATAATACTGAAAAAACGATTATTCTAAAAATAATGTATGAAAAGAATAATATTTCTTTTAAAAAAACTCTATATTAACATAAAAAGTATCTTAGAGTTCCATATCTCTTAGGTAAGATAATTTTTAAATATTATCACTCTTAGCTTAAACATCTAATTGTGTGTATTTAATGATAAAAAATTAAGATGAACGTAAGTTTTCCGTTATTTACCATAATATTTCCGTTATACTTAAAAGTTTAATATCATTAAAAAGAATTAATTTATAATTATTATCACTTTTACTCTATCGAAACCATTTAAATGACAAAGACATGTTAAAGTTAATTTGGAACTCCAAAATTATAAGACATTAAACAATTCACAATTTTCACGCGGAGATTATTACATAAACATGATATCATGGTCATTTTCATAAGATAAAAAAAAAAAAGATCACTTTCTCTAGTGCGTAGATTTTTTTTAATTGTCTATTTAATTAATTACGCAGGGTTAATCATTGCTGCTTTAATGTTATGCATAATGGAGACAATCTTTAAAACACTCACGTAAGTGATAAAAATATATTTTCTTATAATATTTAATATTTTTATAGCATTTAATGTGATTCATGTATTTTGAATTCATGAGCGAAGATTATGGACATGTGAGATAGCACCTTCCCCAGTAAGGTTTTGTATAGTTAAAAATTGAAGGCTGACACAATAGTGAGATAGTGCCTACCCCAGTTTCTTTCTCTTGTGAAAGTTATAGAAGTATAAACCTACCCTTGCCCTTTAACCCTACATATCATCAATAATGTTGTAAGAACCAAAATTCCATTTTAACTTTTCAGTGTGAGCCATGATCATTGATCAATCAATCACTAAGTATTTTCCCATATAATATTCTCAATCCATTTTTAACTTTACTAATTATACAATACCTAGCCAAACCTAACTATTCGATCTGAACCATTTCTGTCTAGCTCTATTATAAAAAGAAGAATAGGTGAATGGTTAACTGAACAAGACAATACATATAATGTAATGGCTCAAACCGCCTATTTCAAAGAATAACACGTAAGGAAGAGTTGTTAATCCCAAATTTAGAAAATTACAGCGAGGCCTCCAGTATCAACTCACTAACATAGGACTTGGGCTTGACCTAAGCCCATTTAAAACCCTGAACATTAGCCCAAAATAATAAAGAGGGTCTGACCCATAAGAAGGGAAAAACATAATTAATGACTCTATAAATACACGTGAACTCCAATAATTAAAGGTATACTTTCATTAATTTACTAATATGAGATCTGACTTTTGAGAGTCTTTGCTGACTTGATCGTCGGAGTCCCTTCCGCAGGTAACCCCTTAGACAAAGACACATACGGCGAACCGAGGAGTAAAGGAGTAACAAGTCCGAAAAGTCAGTCATTGAGGTAAGATGTGATTTGTGTTCCTTGACATTCTGTTATTGTTTCCGCAGGAACGATGAAAATCGTTAAATGATTCATTAATCTAGAGCTGTCAAAATGGGCCGTCCAGCTCAACCCGAACCAACCCACTATGGGTTGGCCACTTAGTGGACCAACCCAATATGGCTCACTTATAAGCGAGCTGAAAAACTTCGAACCCAACTCGGCCTACCACGGGTTGGTGGGTTAAACGAGTTGGCTCACTAGTCCACTTAATTAAAATAAAATATAATTTTTTTTCTTAAGTCATAAATTAAAATTCAGATTAAAATTTAAATAAACTTCAATACAATCTAAATATAATCCAAAATGATGTTAAACTCCAATACAAACCAAAAGTTTTTAAAAATACGATCAAAGCATTATTGTCACTTATCCAACTATAATATTAGAGTCTTGAATGGATAAATCCACAACATTTTCATCTTTTGAAGCATCTTCTTTATCCTCCTCTATTTGGAGTTGAAGCTAGGTTTTCATTTGTCAATCCACTAACATGTTTGGTTAAAAAAACAGCCCAACATTGCAAAGCCCAACCTAATGTGTGTGACTATACGAATACAAACCAAAAGTTTTTAAAAATACGATCAAAGCATTATTGTCACTTATCCAACTATAATATTAGAGTCTTGAATGGATAAATCCACAACATTTTCATCTTTTGAAGCATCTTCTTTATCCTCCTCTATTTGGAGTTGAAGCTAGGTTTTCATTTGTCAATCCACTAATATGTTTGGTTAAAAAAATAGCCCAACATTGCAAAGCCCAACCTAATGTGTGTGACTATACGAATTGGTAGACCAACCCGACTCACCACGGGTTCAACCCGGATGAGTCAGGTTCTAGGTGGACCAAGTCAAAAATTGACCCGTACTGAAATTTGTAAAAAAATTTCAATCCAACCCGTCCTAAACCCGTGATGGACCAGATTGACCCACGGATTCTGACCCACTTTCATGACTCTACATTAATCTGGTTTGATTATTTGAGTAAATATTGAGTTTGATTTATAAAATATTGAGATGTTGTAACATCTCAACATTTCCATTACCTACTTACATCTCATTTTTTTTTCCGTTAATTTTTTTTTAAAATAAAACTTTCCTCCTAAAGTTTTTATTTAAATAGTCCATCAAACAAATTTGATCGAACATAAATGTTATACTATTTGTCGAGATCGTTAAGGTGGGTTCTGATATAAGAAAAGATAAATACATTCTTCATAATTTTAAAAAGAAGTATAAAAAAAAGTCTTTTGTAAATAATTTTTTTTTGTTTATAAGCGTCTTAACATAAATAATAAAACATTCATAATCTGTCTTGGTTAAACAATTTCTACTCTTAAATTCATTAACTGAATCCTTTTATATATATATATATATATATATATATATATATATATACACACATATATTAATTGATAGGTTAGTGAACACGACTCTTAATACTTAACAATAGTTAAATATAATAATGACATGCTTTCTGTTTCTGCATTTGTGGAGTTCTTAATTGTGAAAAAAAAAAGAGACTTAAATTAATATATAAATAAGTTTTTGAATAATTTAGTGTTCTATATTTAACTAGATTTTTTATTCTTAAAATATTTTTAAAATATCACTCTTAAATTTAAAATTTTATTCACTTATGTTATTAGGAATATGCCATATAATAAATACTAGTATTTCTATTCGTGCAACGCACAAGTTTTAAAAATTGTAATATATTTAATAAATTAATTTTAAATTTTAAGTATAGTTAATTATATTTATAAAAATAAATAATAATTTTTTAATTTGTTTTATGATTAAAATATATTTAATTTATCTATATATATTTTTAATAAAATGTATTGTATATAATTATTTGTACCCATATATAATTTAAAAAATTATACAACTACAATTAAATTTAATATAAATAATTTATTTTATAAAATTAAATAATAATATCTTAATTTTTTTAATATGAAAAATTATTTATGTTATTTATATTTTTTTCGGAAAAATATGTTATATATAATTATTTTAAATAATATACTGAATTAATCAAAATTAAGAAATAAAGTTTAGTTTTAAATAAAATATTGATTTGACAATGTAGAAAAACGTAAATATTAGATTCCAAAAAAAAATATGAACAATATAAAAGTTGTTGATAAGACTATTTAAAAAATATAAAAGTTAGATGACATAAAATGTTTCTAGTTATAACTTTGTGTACCTATCATGAGCATCAATTAAGATTTTCCAATGTCTTGTATGCGATAAGATGTTTTGGTAATTAAAAAGACTTTTAGTTTTTCATTATACCTTTTTTAAATTTATTTTTCTAATGATGTTGAAAAAAAAAAAAAGGACGTTGGTGGTATGATATGGTTATATATCATATACACATAACACATCTACAAAGTTTTTTGGAAGGATGAAAAAGGTGGGGTGTATGAGAATAACGAGGGAGTCCAAAGACATTTGTTAGAAGATGTAAAGTTGTGTCTAAGACATTTGCAAAAATGTTCATACAAAACATTTATGGCCGGCAGAGATTGAAGAATGTGTGTTGTAAGATTCAATATTCATTTAATGTTTGTATCAAAATCAATGCATGAGACAACGTGAACTCATTTAATGAGATTAAATTTATTAATAAAAGTATGCAATCAAGTCATTTATTATATATTTATTTACAAATTCAAAAACTTTAATATTCCTAAATCTTTTTGAAAAATATATATTATATACTATAAATTATACGTATCTATTTTGTACTGTATATATTATATTATTGGACAATTTATTAACAATTATTTGCATTTTATTGAGCTAAATGATCCATGAAAAACAAAATTTTTAGTTTACTTTTGTAAAGATGCTTTTAAAAATCTTAAGGTAAATTTCTTTTAAGAGATAAGTTTGCGAATAAGTGAGTAAAAACTTTGCAGAAGCTGTTTGGTTTTATTAAATTAAACAGATTAAAAAAAAATTATTATGTCAAATTAATTAATACACTAACATAACAAAGAATGTATAATGGAGTGAATTTCCGAGGAAAAATTAATAAAATATAAGATTACATATCATTCAATATTAATATTAATATTAAAAATAATGTTTAAAAACATTTTCAAATAATATTCTAAAATGAAAATCAAATAATAAGTTATAATTTAAAATAAAAAACATTACAAATAATATTTTAAAATTAACTTAAATAAAAATTAATAATTACAATTGAAATAAAAAATATTATTTACAATTTTATAAATATATATAACTTTGGTTTTTTTACAAAAAGGGTCATTTTGACCTATTTTTTTTAAAATAGGTCAGTTTACTTATTAATTATATGACATGGTCAGTTTACAAATGATTTGATTTTTTTATATTTAATTTTAACTTTTATATATTTTCTAAAGTTTTATATACTTTTTTTAAAAATAAATTTGTAATAAATTGATTAAAGGTATTTTAAATAAAATTTTATTAAAATTTTGATATTTTAAAACTTAATATGTTAAATTTTATTATAAAATTTACAATAATAAAATTTTGGTTAAAAATATTTTAAATAAAATTTTAACAAAATTTTGATATTTTAAAACTTAATATTTTAAATTTTATTATTACATTTTATTATAATATTTACAATAATAAAATTTGAGTAAAAATATTTTAAATAAAATTTTATTAAAATTTTGATATTTTAAAACTTAATATTTTAAATTTTATTATTACATTTTATTATAAAATTTTATTTATTTATTTTAATTAAATTGTTAAAAATTTATTTTTAAAAAAAGTATATAAAACTTTAGAAATTATTATAAAAGCTAAAAAAATAGAGAAGTCAAATCTTTAGTAAACTGCCCATGCGATGTAATTAATTTTAAAACTTACCCATTTTTGTAATAAATATGTCAAAACAATCCATTTTCGAATAAAAAGTAGTCAAATCATTGATCAACTGACCTTGTCATGTAATTAATTAGTAGACTGACCCATTTTTATAATAAATGGGTCAAAACGACCCATTTTTGTAAAAGAACCAACAAATTTAGATATTTTATATTTTATAAAAAAATTATTTTTTTCATAAATTTAAAATTTAATAACATACATAGCAAGTATTTATGAATGTTCACCATTAAAAGTTATTTTTTATAATTATTAATAAATATGTATTTATTATATTTAAAAATAAGATTTTACAACTTTTTTGTGATTAAAATAACATGACATTATCATAATTAAAAATTAATTTAATATTACAACAAATTCTGTTAATAAAATAATAAAGTGTAATAAAAGATTTTAATTTAGAGTAAATCCAAATGTAAAATTCATAAGTAAATAATAATAATAATAATAAAATAATAATTGATTAAAATATAATTATTAATTTAAATAATAATATTAAATAAAATTAATATTTTTAACATTAATGATAATAATAATTAATTAAAATATATAATAATTGACTAATTAATAATAGTAATAATTATAATATTAATATTAATGATTGAAAAATAATAAAAGAAATAAATTAAAATATAATATAATAGTAGGTTATAATTATAATAACAATATCAATAGTAATAATAACATTAACATTTAAAAAAATTGTTAAATGAAATATAATTATTTGATAGAATTATAGTTATGATAATAGTAACAGTGATTATGTTAATAATAATTAAGACAGATGGTGGTGTGAAATATTTAAATTTTTTATTCAAAATCAAATATATGAATTTTTTTAATAGTCATAAATATTAGAATTTAATTTTTTTAAACAATTTAAATTCAAAGAGTTCAATTTAAATTAGAAATTCAATAAAAATATTGTATACTTGAAAACCAAATTATGATATGTAACAAGTTTTCATTTATTAATCTACTATATATAAAAAAAAATGTAAAGTAATAAGTTTCAATTTCGAATTGAGTTATGTAAAATTCAAATTCTAACCATGAAGAATATAGACAACTAATTCAATAATTAAATGCACATTAGGTGATGGTGGAAGATGAGAAGTAATTATGGCAAATTGAAAAGTTTTGAAACGTTTATAAAGAGATTAAATTAAAAAAATTAAATTAATATTAATTATAAATTATAATACCTTAAATCAATTAGGTTGTAGAAATATGTAAAGTACATTGTATCTAGATAGGGGATGACAAAAATATCCGTGCCCGCGGATATCCGCGGATAAAATCCATGACAAAAAGTTAGTACTCGCGGATATTTATTATCCGCGGGTAGCGGGTATTTTAATACCCGCTTATAAACGGATCGAGTGCGGGTTGTAAGGCCCATGAAAATCCACCTTACTTTTCTGCGCTAAAGCTTTAAGGGCTACCCTTGAGCTATTGGGCCTTAGGGCTGGTCCAAAAGTTAAAGCCACCTGAGTCTGACCTAGTTCCCCACTTTTCAGATTTCTCCTACCTTGGTGCTTAGAGCCGCAGCCGCACTCTCTCCGTTAGGGTTCCACCGTGTTGACAGTCCACCTTCCGTTTGGCCGTTCTTAGCTCACGTAAGTGCTCTCGGACTCGTAGTTTCCTTTCCTTGGTCTGTTTTTTCGTAAGTTGTTGTTAGGGTTCCGAACTGACCCATTCTCACGTTGCTCTCCAGCTTCGAGTCCATTCCTAGAAGCTGTTCGTCCCCCACAGTTTGAGGTGTCGAGGTTTTCGGCTAGCTTGTCCAGGTACGGGAAGCTAGACTCTCTTCGTGTGGTGTGTTTTGTCTTGTATCGTTGTGATTTGTGGTTTGCTTGAGTTTGTGTACTGCTATGGGTGTATGAACTGCTTGGGAATCTTTGTTGGGTGTGGGAATGCGTTGTGCAGGTGCAAACAGTGGTGGACACTGATAGTTTCGCCCAGGCGAGCTTGACTCGCCCAGGCGAGATGTGCAGGGGCTCGCCCAGGTCTTCCTGCGCGAGTGGTCACCCAGGCGACCAGAGTGTGTTTTGAGCGAGCAGGCAACTCGCCCAGGCGAGAGGGGTCTCGCCTAAGCGAGATCCCGCGTTGCCCATGCCCCTGATCTTGTGCCCTCGCCTAGGCGGAGGGGGAACTCGCCTGAGCGAGACTGCCTCGCCTGAGCGAGGCGCTGGGCGAGGCAGTGCTGTGTTTTGGATGTTTGTTGTTCCTAAATGATCTGTCTTGGTTCAGTATGATTGTATGATGAGTGATATGTATATAATGGAGCATGAGGTATGTTTTGCATGATTCATGAATTGCGTATGATGGGTTGGGTATGTTATTGGCATGTGAAATGGATGAGAGGTTTGGAACTAAAGGAACACGTTAATGATATGAGATGAGGCCCTAAATTCATGGGGTGGTGATGATCAGAAGTATGTATTCGAAATATGATGTGTATGAGGAGTTAAACTCAGGGGTTGGTATGGAAATGTAAATATGACTTTATGTTCTTTTATTCCTGAGCTATGAATGTTGGTCCGTGTCAGCGTATAAATTCCTTGGGGTCTCTAGGTGAGACCTCCGAGGTTGCGCTTCAGTGGTCGGGACGTAATCCCATGGCCTCTGTTAGTGGGTGTCCATGGTGGTGCCCCATCTGTATAACTAGGTAAGGATTCAAGGTAAGGTTGCATCCTGACACTCTGAGGAGCCAGTTAGTCTCACCTAGAGCGGACTGACTCCTGTGGTGAGAGTAGCAGGAGGCCTGAAATCCATTAAGGGCTAACCTTGTGGTGAGGGAAATTTGATTCATCGTAACACTTGTAACACATAGCTCGGAGATGAGCAGCTCAGGGTCGAGCAGGGGTATCCACCACAAGTGCAAGCATCCGCTGAATCTGACTAAGTTATACGTATCCGGATGAGTCGAGTCGAGTTGTAGTGTATTGAATGAAGAGTCATGACATGCTTGGTTGCTATATGGATATGGGATGATGATAATGTATTTGACTGTATGATGAATATGTGTTGGCTCTAGCTTACCCGTTTCGTTGCATGGTTGTGTTGTATGTGGTCGTTTTTCCTTGCGATGATCATCGACTTGGTTGATGGGAGCAGATGGACGAGGTCCTCGTGGTCAACAAGGGAATGGTGATTCCGCTGCTTAGCCATCTGGGCTGGAGTTATCTTCATGTTTTCTTTAGGGCTATGGCCTATGTATCTCTTTATGTATTTCTACTCTACACTCTATGTGGTTTTCGTATTTAGTTTTCCTTTGGCATCGTGGTGTGCTCGGGTTTTGTCGGGGTGGTATTAAGGACCCAGGACTACGCTACTGTACTAATATTGTGTGACGTTTCCTTTAATTTCGCCTATTAATTAAATGGGACGTTACACGGGTATCATACTATTCGTACCCGTGGATACCCGTTATCCGCAAAAAATTAAAATTAAAATTCAATTTATATTTTATTAAGTTGAATTTAATTAAAATTAATATTAACAGTATATTTTATTATGTCAAATTTAATTATAATTAAAATTTAATTTAATTATATTTTATTTTTATAATTTTATATTAAAAAAATTATAATATATATTTTTTAAATATTTGCGGGTATCGGGTATCCACGGGTACCCACGGGTTTTAGAAATATCCGCGGATATTTTTTAAGCGGATATCCAACGGGTTAACGGGCGGGTAGCGAGCAGATTTTTTTTGGCGGGTCGGATTACGGGTAAACACTATCTGTGTCCGACCCGACCTGTTACCATCCCTAATCTAGATGGATGTGGTAGATGTGTAGATAACACTACAATGTTTGAAGGTGAATTGAGTGCCACAAAACATCATTAGTAATGTTGATATTTAAAGTTTTAATAATTATTAATGCAAACGTCTTGGAATAGGTAAACTAATTCTTGAGAAAGTGAAAAGTGTTTGATTTGCAGTTATTGGTATAATTATTATTCATATTCAGAACAATTTTTGATATTCTTTCCAACACCAATTTATTTGGTGGGAACATGCAAAGTAAAAAGTTATTCATAATTAGTGTTTTCAGACTTTGGGTTGAAATGCACATAGATATATGGCATTGCATTGAGACACAAAAAAATAATTACTTTCTTAATATGCCATAATTAATGAGAAAGATGTCTTGGAAGAGAGAAAACTTTCTTAAATTTTGAGAACCATGAGTTATCGGTGCGTGGAGTCCAATAAACATTATTTCTTTAATAAGTAATGATGGATACTTGAAGTAACGTTGGAAAAATGAAAAGTTAATTTTGATTGTTGTTAATATTAATTACTTCCTTGGAAGATGAAAAAGCTTCTTGAAGAAACCTACAATAAACTTAAAAAAAAAAGAAATTCTTATGTTATGTTGGTATTTCATGTAATACATTTTTTATGTGAGTGATAAATATTTTATATAATAAAGATAACTAAACTTAAATTTTAAAGTTCATTATTTATTATCCAAATTACAAATTAAAAAAAATTGATAGATAATGTGAATAACTTTAGATAATGTGAAGAAAATGAAATAATGTGTAGAAAATGGAATTAATATATTAATATTAACATTACTAAAGTAAAAATAACACTTAAAAGTGACATAGTACTTAAACTAATAGAACTTTAATATTTTCATTATATCTAACATCATCACACTCAAATTCAATATGAAAATCTTCTTCTAAGTCATTAGAAGTATAAACCTTCTTTCACATGCTTCCTAGTTTACATAAAGGATAGACAAAGTGTATACAAATGAAACGTTTTAACCTATTAGAGAAGTCATTAGCATAACCTTTTAAATACAATTTTTTTTAGTTTAAATCTAAACTTGAACAATTCATATTATCATGTTTTTGCGAAAACTGCAAAGATAAAAAGAAAATATGTTATAAAAATAAATTTATAAATATTTAAATTTATTTGATATGAAATGTTAATCATTTCTAGCTTGGGTGTGACATTAATTACCTACAAAACGTGTTGGAAGATGAAAAACATTTATTAAGCAATGTAAATTATCATATACATTGTAATACAAAACAATTTATCATTGCTACAAATTAAATTTCTTCATTATTTTTCAAATTATATTTAAAAAATTTTGAAATGCAAAAAAAGTCTATTGTCAATGATATGACTATTTTATGTGGCATTAATCACATCAGTTAAATTATAAATATTATTAAGTGCTATTTCAAAAGTAATTACTTTTCAAATTTTAAATAGAAAGAGATTCCATGAGTTGGAATTAGAAAAGATTTCATAATACAAAGTGATTTTGCAAATGTTTCTTGAGCAGTGTGAAATGTCAGATTATCTTGGAATACATTTACATCGAATGTAATTGTAATCTTGGAATATCAAAAGCATTAATGACGGTAAAACATTTAATTTCTAATATTTTTTTAATTTAATTCAATTTATTTAATTTGTAATATTTATTCAATTTAAATTAATTTATTTAATTTGTAATAATTAATTTTATCCATTAATTTCATACATGGATTTTTATTTCATATTATTAAAGAATATATTGTGATACAAAAAATCATATTAACATGATATCTTTAAAAGTTGAACAATATTTTAAAAAGTTTTTATTATTTATTTTTGTCCATTACTTTCATTAAAGTTATTAACAATTTAACTAATGACTCTTCTGAAAGTACATAAAATATAAAATAACAAAAAATGACAGGTTACTTAATATTTTTGAGAAGATAGTAAACTACATATATTAAAACAATGGTAGATTATAAAGAACTTTTAGATGCATGCTTGTTTTTTCACTCTCAACTTCGAAAATAGCATAACCCTTCTCCTTTAGTGAATGAAAGGCACAAAACTTTTTCTAACCGCAATCTATCTTCATAGACGTTGTTGTTATCATAAAATTGCATTGGACTTGGTCTAGTGGTCCATGGAACACAATAGTTGAAAGTCCACTGTTGCAAAAATACCTCACTAAGTCTTTTTTATTGCGAAAAAATCAACTTGTATTCTTCAAACAAAACATTCATGTAAAAAAAAGGAACTATATTTAGTAGAAGAAGAAAAGATTCGACAGAAGTTGAAAGATAAAAAGCTTGTACCTTTCTGGTGTTCTTCAAAGATCCTACCTTTGTATGGAAGACGAAAAAATTGTACCTTTGTTGTCTTCTTCGAGCAATTTATTGATCTGAAAGAAAACCTTCATTACTATAAGGCTTAATTACTCGGATCATACCCATTTTGGTTCGAAAATTTCAAAATCGTACCCACTTTGAACTTTGTCTCAATTTAGTACCCAATTTTGATTATTGCATCAATGTAGTACCCTCCGTTAAGTCTTCACAAACGGCGTTAACTACCTTGCCACGTGTCAGCCTCTCGATTTTTTTATTTATTTATTTTTTTTAATTTTTTTTAATTTTTAATTTTTTTTGAATTTTTTTTGAATTTTTTTTGAATTTTTTTTGAATTTTTTTTGCCACGTGTCAAATTCTTGATGTGACACGTGGCAAGGTATCGCCACGTGGCAAGGTACCTGCCAAGTGTCATTGTCTTCATTTCAACTTAGTCTCCACATATGTCTATGTATTTCAATTTAGTACCCATATATGTTTATTGGTTTCAATTTAGTACCCAATTTATTTGTTTCAATTTTGTCTGAATATTTTTTTACAAAATAGAGAAATATTGTGTCTTCCTTAAGACCAAATTTATTATTTATATAAATGTTATATTTATATTTGTTATTAAAAATGACTTACAAATATGTTATTCATGACTTTTACCATTAACTTTAATATAAATTTCAATACTTAATTTTATAACTCATTTTTAGTAACAATATCAATATAACATTTATATAAATAATAAATTTTGTCTTAAAAGAGATACAAGATTTCTCCATTTAAAAAAAACTATATTTGAATAAAATTCAAACAAATAAATTGGATACTAAATTGAAACAAATAAACAGATATTGGTATTAAATTGAAACAAATAGACATATATGAGGACTAAGTTGAAATGAAGACAATGACACTTGACAAGTACCTTGTCACGTGGCGATACCTTGCCACGTGTCACTAACAATACCACGTGTCACATCAAGGATTTGACACGTGGCAAAAATTTTTTTTTAAAGAAAAATAAAAAAAAAATTAAAAATTTTAAAAAAAATTAAAAATTTAAAAAAAAAAATCCAGAGGATGACACGTGGCAAGGTAGTTAACACCGTTTGTGAAGACTTAACGGAGGGTACTACATTGATGCAATAATCAAAATTAGGTACTAAATTGAGACAAAGTTCAAAGTGGGTACCATTTTGAAATTTTTGAACCAAAATGGGTATGATCCGAATAATTAAACCTTACTATAATGTTCTATACGCAAAAAGAAATTCTACAGACGAAGAAAACATTCATTCAATAGAGAAAAAATACATAACAAAGTACATAAAAATGGTAGAAGTAGAAAAGATTCGAGAGAAGAAAAAAAGGTTGTACCTTTGTTATCATCCATCTCGAATAAAAACTTCATTCATCACAGCAAAAAAAGACATGCAGAAGTACTTAAATTTGGTAGAAGTAGAAAACATCAGAGAAGACGAAAAAAATTATATCTTTGTTGTCTCAAACAAATGAATGATCTACCAGATTTAAAAATATGTTGAGGAATTTAAAATTTAAATCAAAACTGAAGAATAAAAACTTAAAAAAAAATGAAATAAAAAAATAGATCTTAGAGAAGAAGAGAATATCAGCCAAAGTATAAAACTTACCAAAATATAAAACTTACGTACCTTTATTGTCGTCATCAAAGAGTGAAAGGTTGAAAGATTCAACCTTTACTATGTTCTTCAAATATTTGATTTGATCCATCTCGTAAAAAATATACATTCATCAGTTTAAAAAATAAAAAATCATTCAAATCTTACAAAAGAACAAAGGATTCGGTACAATATAAAACTTTTGTACCTTTATTGTCGTAGTCAAAGAGTGAAAGGTTCAAAGATTCAACCTTTATTGTGTTTTCCAAATATTTGATTCACCGAACAAAAATAAGTAGATCTTAGAGAAAAATATCCATGAGAAACAAAAATAAAAATAATAGAAAACAAAGTGGATTTGAGAAGATGGTAGAAGAACGAAAAAAAAAACAGAATTCTTGTTACCTTTTTTGTATTCGTCAAGTTGCTCAAGGTTCTCAGAGCAAAACATCAACCAAAATAAAGGTAGATCTGAGAAGAAAAAATTCATCAAACAGTATACATGGAAAAGAAAATCTGAGAGCAAAGAAAACATTCAAAAGAGAAATAAATCCGAGAGAAAAAGTCGAAGATGGTAGAAGAAAAAAAAAACAGAATTCTTGTTACCTTTTTTGTATTCTTCAAGTTGCTCAAGGTTCTCAGAGCAAAACATCAACCAAAATAAAGGTAGACCTGAGAAGAAAAAATCCATCGAACAATATACATGGAAAAGAAAATCTGAGAGCAAAAAAACCATTCAAAAGAGAAATAGATCTGAGAGAAAAACCTAAATTTAACACATCTCGTACCAAAAGAAAAGTATATATGAGAACATGGTAGAAGAACAATAAAATGAGAAGTGGTTACATTTTTTTAAGTCTCGTGAAGGTGCTTAAGAATATCAGAGAAAAAAATCAACCAAAACAAAAGTAGATTTGAGAAGAACAAATCCATACAACAGTAGATCTGAGACAAAAACCTCGATCCAACACATTTGGTCAACAAAGAAAAGTAGATCTGAAAACATTCACCCAACCAAAATAAGTAGATCTCAAAGAAAAACAACACTAAAAAATCATCAAGAACAAACAAATAACCCAGAAAATGTCTGATGTTTCTTTAAGACTCTTGCATGTCTTCGACCTCTTCATTTCAAGCATTTAAAAAAAAAAAAAGTTAGCATCAACACAAAAATCACATAGATAAAAGAAAATATAAGAAGAAGATGAACTCTTTGCTTGAGAAGAAGATGAACTCTTCGCCATGGTGTTATCTGTGAGTGAGAAGAAGATGAAGTTTATCTGGAAACCGTGATGTTGCGTGCGACTGAGAAAGAGAGATAGAAGATGAAAAGGTTTGAATGTGTGAGTTAGAGAGAGAGAGAGAGAAAAGAAACTGCGGTTTGAATATGTGTGAGTGAAAATGAGAGAGAAGAAGCTAAAGGAGGTTTGAATGTGAGAAAGAGAAAGAAGAAGCTGAAGAAGTTTGAAAGAGGCTAGGGAAGAGGAATTATGTATGGGACACGTTAGGTCAGAAAAAAAATAGTGAGAGAGTGTTTGATTTTTGATTTAAATTTTAATGTTCAAAATTATGAGAGATTGACATGTATCCATTGTTTCCTGTTGTAGAATTTTTTTTTTGAATGAAAGTGGTTCAGAAATATTAAAAAATTGAAGAACTTGCCATTTGTTAGTTCAGAATTGTATATAGTATTAGATACTTAAAGTAAAAATATTATTTTTTCATAACATGAAGACAAAAAGTAAAAAAAAAAGGAGGAAAATGTTTTGATTTTTTTGTTTTGTCTTTTAAAGTAGTCTGTTTTGTATTTTTGTTTGTTTGAGTTTTGTATTAAAAGTTATGTGTTTTGAAAAGACTGAGTGTGGTTTGATAGGTGGTAATAAGAGATCTTGGAGTTAGGATTTGAAGGTTGAGTTATTGTTTAGGACGTGTGATGGAGAAGAGTTTGATGGTGATTTTGTGAAGATGTATTCGAATTTAAGATTTTTTTTTATCTACGTTTATTAGCTACATAAGTTTTGTAGAGAAAATGTTTGTGATTATAAGTATCATTTGGCGGGTATTATTAAGGTTATTATTAGTTGGTTCACTATTTATAATTTTCACTATAATAGTTGGTTTGTACAAACCAAATTATCCTGTGTAGCTAATTTTTCTATTATTGTATTTGAAAGAGTTCTCCGAGATGAAATTAAAAACAATATTCTTTATGTTTAAGAAGGAAACAATAAATTATTTAAGGACTCATTTGCTGCATATTTTTGCATATAGTTTACTGAAAACCCTTTTCATTGGTTTAGTTTTAAATTAATTTTGTTTGGTAATTATTGAGAATCAAATTACGAAATAAAAATTCTAATGTTTTACATCAGTCATTTAATACTCTGAGTTTGTATTTTCTTTTCTCTAATTTCAAATTTGTATTTTTTATTATAATTTGTTTTTTTATTTTAAAAATTAAATTAAAAATCAATTAAATTTCAATTTCATAATGCAAATTATATTGAATAATATTTTGATTTGTCTTGTATAGCCAATTTAATTGATTAATTGAATAAATTAATTAAATATTAATATAATTAATATGTGTTATATGAGAAATCATGTAAAGTGTTGTATATTATAAATTAAAAAGAAAAGCTTAAAATCTTCAAAATGTTATTTTTTATCAATAAAACTTTTAGTAGCAGATCAATTATTCAAAGACCTACGCCTAAATATTTTAGAACTAAATTGGATATTTATTCTTAATTGTATAATCAAGATTGAATTAGTGATTTTAATATAATAGCAATTAACTAATATGTAAAATAAATCTAATATTATAATTTTATAATACTAAAAGCAAAAAGCTATTTTGATAAGATTTTAATATTAAAACCCACATATATAGATAATATTTTTTTAATTTTTATAAAATAATAATCATATTTATTGATAAAACTTAAATAACTTTTGGTATACGAGTATTATTATTTTTTGTTTTAATTTCTATAATTATTTCTTAAGTATAAGATATCATTACACATCATACCATAGAATATATACCAATTAAATAATAACATCATAAAAATGTCAAATGAGTAAATAGCGCCATAGTTTTTTTTTTTTTTTCTTTTTAAAGTACATTTACCAG
>Ga0214545_1002399_pt1 | contig 36024 bp, 28 predicted proteins | sample CNSS4metaG_FD_160064 | JGI IMG/M metagenome (GOLD analysis project Ga0214545, IMG submission 160064) | Root nodule microbial communities from cowpea collected in UCLA plant growth center, Los Angeles, California, USA - CNSS4 | ecosystem: Host-associated > Plants > Roots > Nodule | place: USA...
TATATTTGTAAGTACCTTCATGTAATTGACACTCGACAATCGAACTTTAATTCTCACATTTCCTTGTCTTATAACTCAATTAGATGGCAGATATATTGTTATGCATGTGCTTAAGGAATTCAATTTCTAACTTTATATGGAACGCATATATATATGCATAGCACAGTATATACAAAACAATATACATATAGCAATGCCACACCAGATTTGAAATGAGATCTTCATCCATTTTCCTTAACTGTCAAGTTTTTTCAATTAACAATAGGTCTTATGTTATATTCTTGGAAAGAAATGAATTGTAGGAACATGTAAAAGAAAATAATTAACAATAATGAATTGTCCGTGTTGAAGGCGTCTGTTCACCTACCACCATAATTTCAGAAGACATTTGTGTTGGTTTGAAAAAAATTAAGGAGCTTGGATAGTCATGGCCATTGTATTGAAAATTGAATAAGTAAAAGGTAATGCCTGAAATAAAAGGCAATAGTATAATAATCAAGAAAATCATAACAGTTGCCTTAAAGTTAGTGTATGATATAATTATCTAATTCTTTTATTTGGTTGTGTGTATGATAAAATAGTGATTTTACTAGTCCCATATGTTGATAGCCCAACTGGGCATGCGAGTGGGCGGAAGTCTTGATCAGACCAAGTCAATAAAATGAATCGGTGACATATAGGTTAGGAATTTAATCGCGAGTCTAAGTTCTACATCGGTTAAAAATGTAAAAGTATAGTATTATATAAGAATAAAGATCCATAAACTCATTGTTTTAAGGTTTTTGGTTGAGAATGGTGTCAATGCCTTATGTGGTTGAATTCAGGTCTCATTGGTGTTGTATCTCTTCCTAATAGTTAAGAAAAAAAAATGACGGGGTTGAGAGTGATATCAATGCCTTATGTGGTTGGACTCAGGTTTCATTGCTGTTGTATCTCTCCAGTAATATCCCTCCTTATAGACCTAACAGCATCAATGTTCTTCTCTTGATTTCATTTGACTCTTTCTCTTCCTTTTGGTTAACTATTATGAATAAATACTCCTATCCCACTATTGTTCTTGTAAATCCAACAGAAGAAGTTGTAAAGGGTTGAATGGGCAAGTAAGTGTAGAGAAATTGCGGCGGAGTGTTGTATTGTAACTGTCGGAAGAGACAATGTATAGAATAAGATGAGGTGGAAGAGGAAGAGTTTGAGAGAAGAGAAAATGGAGAAGACTTGGAAATGAAGTTAGGTTTGTGATGAGCCCCTAACCATATATAAAGTAACATTAATACACACATCTTGTCTTCTAAAAGCAATAAGATTAATTGTTATGAGTTTGATGTTGGGGAGAAATGCATCGCAGCTGAGAGAAGTCGCCACAAAATCAGCTTCTTGTCGAATCTGTGGTGATCTTAAGTTTGAGTATTCCATAGTTTATTTAGTTTAGATGGTGTTCCGATATAAGGTTGACTTCCCTTACTCTTTTAAGTATTTGGTTCTTCTATATATGCTTTGCCAAAATGGTAGAATTAAAGTAAGAAACTGGAAGAGTAAAATGATGATAAAAATTTGGATTGTTTAAATTGTCTGATAGGAATGAAAATGAGGTTCATATTCAACCTATATAATCCATATAATCAATTATATAATAAATATTTATTATTATTATTATTATTATTATTTGCAAGATGATTAATTATATATGATTTTTTTTGTATAGATCTTTTTACGTAAAATAAAAATTAAATACAAAAATATGATATCGTTTGGTTGAAAGTTCCACATTAACTAGAGATCACATAATTTCATAATATATAAATAAGTACAAATTTCATCTTATAAACTGAATTTTTATTTTATTTTTTTTTCTTTATTTTTCCTTTTTTTTATCTTTGCTTCGAAATCCAAATCTTAAAATATATTGTTAATCATAATAAAATAATAATTAATATTATCCTGAATTTTAAACATAATAGTTAAATAGAAAAAATTAATAAAAAAAATTGATTGAATTTTAAAAGTTATAATTAAATAGAAATAATTTAAAAAAATAAAAGGTGAGCTTTAGGTAGAAACAAAGAAATAAATAGGTGTTTTGAATTAAAGGTGGTATGATATTTAAGTTAGAGGTAATTTAATTATTAAAAACACGTTTATTATAACGATAATATGGTGTATATATAGGAGTAAAAGAAATGGACAGTATTTCGTGTCTTGGTATACATATGGATAACAGTATTTTGATTCTGTAGGGATAATCTAATTTTATTTTTTTACAGAGTTGCAATTTGTACACAATGGTTAATTTAGTTATCCTACTGTTCGTGTTGACCTGGTGTAACGTTTGTAGTTTTGGATTAATCTAATGTTTAGTTGGATTTAGAATTATTGTTATACGGATTGGTTGAAGATGAATAATAATAGTTACCCCAACTTGATATATTTGCAAAGCAAGTGCATCAAATTATATGATTGTAATTGTCCAATTGAATTTCATCTCTTCCACTTGTACCATATTTTCTGACATCTTGTTCATAATTAATGTCATTGCTTTTAATGGAGTTTTGCGTAATCAGAATCAAGTTTATCTTCACAAGTAATTTATAAAATAATAATATTTTAACTATACTTCTAACCTAAATCTTTAAGGTAATAGAATAGTGGTCTTCTTCTTTATTTCATGTTTCAACATTTTCATTGTAAATGTAGTCTTCTTGTATTTCTAACAAAATTCAACTCACAGATATCTAAAAATTGATATGAAATTATGAATGCAATTGAAAGCCTGTATTTCAGACAATGACATTAACATTGACTTTTAACACTCGGATTATGGGAAAATTTGTCATGAAGAAGAAGTGATTAGGAAATGTTTGAGGTAGAAGTACAGAAATAAATTAGGATGGCTTATAGTATTTTGTTGGTACAAATGGCATTTTGGTAACGACTCCTTCATTGGCTTTTCCTCGAATGATAATCTTTACTTTGGTGCCTGCCTTGTGCAATCCAGATTTGATATATCCCATGGCTATGTTCTTCTGAAGGCAGGGACTGAATCCACCACTGGTTATTTCCCCAATGTTCTTCCCTCCATCATCGTGAATCTCACTGTGGCTTCTGGGAGGTGGACCAGAAGAAATGAAACCAACACGCCTGATGGAAGGACCTTCTTCAAGCTGTTTCAGGATAACATCAGCTCCTAGAAAACCACCTTCTGCTCTCCTTCTCTTCCCTATCGCCCATGTCAGTCCTGCTTCAACTGGTGTAGTGTGCTGTTCCATGTCATTCCCATATAAGCACAATCCAGCTTCAAGTCGCAGACTATCTCTTGCACCCAATCCTGTCAATCTTATCTTCCCTTCAGATTTTTCCAGTATTGCCTTCGCAAGATCTACACCATGCTCTGAAGGAACTGAGATCTCAAATCCATCTTCTCCAGTATACCTGAAAGTCTCGATGAATGAAGCGTTATTCATTATGCTTGGTCTAACCAATTAGATTAAGCACGGTGTCCCTGATAAACTCTACTAACAACAAAAAACTTGCAAAATAAAATCATGATTACTCGGTCAGAATAAGAAAGTTAGTGTATCTTGGAAAGGAAAAGGCGAGATTGTCAAAGTAGTACAAGATGGAGTCTCAGGTAAGTTGATTAGTACTCGGATGAACTTTGAAGAAGGATTGATGATGTTGGTAAGAAAAGCATACCCGGTTCGGGTAAGAAAGCACTGTGAACCATTTATATCCAACACACGGAACTCCCCAAAGTATAGCTTGCTCAAATCATCTTTTGTGAGGTGTTGAAGAACGGGGGCAGCAAGAGGACCCTGCACCAGTGACAACAAGAATCCTAAATTGAGCCGTCTATTAATTCAAAAGCCCCTCAATTTATTTGAATATTTTAACACGAGCACAAATCACATGAACAAGTGAATCGTTATACCTAGTTTTAATCTTGTGACTGGGAAAAGAATATGCGATACTAGAACAAAAGATACAAATGCCATGTGATATGACAGTGTACTAAATAGTTTCCTAAAGCATTGGTTTAATGTTTAATGTCTCTACAGGAGAAAGCCTCAAGCAGCAGGATATAGGCAAATAGGTAACACACGGCAGAAAAACAAGTTAAAAGTGTGTGTAGCAGGTGCCAACGTAGAAGAGCATGTGAAATTACCTGCAGAGCAAGTAAAGATCTCTCATCATGTATGTGCCATGACACATCACCTCCTTTGGCCTTGAATGCCTTCATATGCTCCTCAATATGAGCCAGATCTTTATCCCTGCAGCCAGCATTCACAACCAAATAAATGTGATCATCCGTCACCTTGGTGATTACTGAATCATCAATTGCCCCTCCCTTTTCATTTGTGAAAACAGTGAGTGTCCCAGTTCCAGGGGCAAGCCCAGCAACATCAGCAATGACCAGCTTTTCAAGGAATGGAATAGCATCCTTCCCTTTGAGGCTCAGCCCACACATATGAGAAACATCAAAAAGGCTACCATTCTGCCTACAGTTTATGGTTGAGTCCATGATTGAGTCCTTGTATTGGATTGGCATGCTCCATCCAGCAAATGGAACCATCTTCCCACCGTGAGCAATATGGAAGTCATGAAACACTGTCTTTTTCAGCTCAGCTTCAGAGGCAAAACATCGACGAACAACAGCCTTCTTGCCTCCATTAGCAAGACGACGTGTGACCAATTGCCCAAGTTGCCACAATCCCCCCCTCATTCTCTAAGCTAGAGATATCTGAAGAAACACTTAAAAGGTTAATAAGATAAGTTATTTCAGACAATGGTCACAGGATTTCATGATATTGTAATTGAATCATGTCATTCCTAATTTGGGATTTATAACTCTTTATGACACAAGACGGTACGTCATTCTCCCCAACCAAAATTGCCCAAAATCCCAATGTCAGAACTGGAACAAGAAATTCGATGACGTTGCAGTCAGAGACAAAACCAAGGCCAATTGTAACAAGCCAGATGCGACCCAAAAGGAAATAAAACTCCAATAGAACAATTAAACCACACATTCCATGAAAATTGTCATAGAAAATCTAAAACCACGATATTTTGCAGAACTCAAAAATTGAAACAACATATCAGTGTACGGTGACAAATGAAAAACCCTGCGAGGAATCAATCATATCATATACCGTATAATAAAACAGATAATACTAATAATGGCAACAATAAAACGAGGTTGTTTATCACCCACCATGCACCCGGAATGAAATAAAGACGATATGGATACACTTTCTAGATCTAAATACAATTTCCAGATGATGAGAGTGAGTAACTAAATATACGGATCAACATGACATTATTATGAAACGAAGTGGTAAAATGAAACAGAGAAAAAGAGAAGTGAAAGGTAGAGCACTGACATGAGAGAGATTGGTTTGTTATGTGTGTGGAATTGTTGAGGAAAATGAAGCAAAGGTTTGAGCAGAAAACAGAGAAGAGAAAAGGTGCGAAGTGTGTGTATGAAAGAAGAGAGAGGCTTATCTGTTGGACTTGGACATAAATATAAGATACATAAATATATTTAAATGAAGAAAAAAGAATAAGAAAAAAGCTGGAGTTGGTGGCTGAGAGTGAGAGAGAGAGGTGAGGGGTTCCTCTTCTCAAATCAACAACATACTCTGTCGATAATACCACATCGTTAGTGAGTGGTCGAAGCACTACCAAACCACACTCACTCCTTCCCCATCTCTTTTCACCAACAATACCTTCTACTATTATAACTTTCAGACAATATTCATATAAATATTTTATCTTCAAAATTTATATATGTTCGAACTATCATATGATATATAATATCTTATCATGCTTTTGATATCAACCACCTCAAATTGATTATCACAAACTAATTTTCAATATATAAAAATATAATTAATATCAACTTTGTGGTTTGATTTAATTTTATTATTTACATCAATAAAAAAAGAGTAATGGTTTAGCACGTTATTTTGTAATAAGAAAATTATTTTCAAAATCCTCTTATCCTCCTAATTTTTATATCTGATCACAAACTTTGAGTAATTATGGTATAGCGATTTGCACTAAAAAGGAAAGGCGATAATAAAGCAATGAAGTTGGTGAGATGGTCTGGTCATGAAATAGAAGTGAACCAAAACCTGACTGAAGTGGTTTGAGAAGATTTTCATTGTTACATATTGAAGTGTAAGTCTAAGTTCTAGATCGGATAGAAATGAGAAAATAAAACACTGTATAAGAATAAAAATTCATAAACTCATTATTTTAAGATTTTGGGTGGAGAATAATGTCGATGACTTATTAATTGAATTTAGGTATCAATTCATGTTGTATATCCTAGGGAAACCTCTTTCTCGGTAAACCTATCGTTTATGACAAAAGTTTGAAGAAAGCAATTGGGTGGTTGGTGGCAATTAATCATTGTTTAAAACTAAAAATTGAAGTTGTAATGCATATTCTTATATGAGCCAAAACTTGTTATCTCTAAAGTTCATCGAGTTCAGATTTTTTTTTTTTTTGTTGAATTAGAGTGTAAAAACTTTATACCGCATCTATTGATTATTTTTAAAAAAAAAATCTTAGTTTAACATTATTTGAGCACTGATCAGCTGACCAGGAAAATAATATATAAACAAATTACTGAAATGAGCCTTTGGTGATGGCAAAAGCATGAGATAACATTTTTGGAATCGATACTAAATTTAAATGAAACCTTGTGGATGTTGGGAGCAGAAACGAAAAACAGTACACGGAACGTTGGTATTGTCTGTTGCGCGGAGATTTATGATATTAAGAGTTGAAAGCGATTGTTGGTAGCCAGAAACCATTCATCATATTCGTGGTTCCGCTGAAGCCCCGTTTCGCAGATACTTTTCTAAATTCTCTCTTCTCATTTTCTATTTCTATTTGGTGTATCAGTGAAGTCTATGCTTACCCTCCACCAGGTATTACTCTCCCTCTCTAAACCCCTTTTCCTTATTTTCTTCCTCTTGTCTTTATTGTTCTTGAACCAACCTTTTTTCATTCTTGGGTTGTTTTGAAGGGATCAATATAATGGTTCAAACATGCTAATGGTGTATGCTCCTAGAGCTATTCTGAAGTGCCATTTATACCAAGATTCAGCTTCTGCTCAACAAACATACCCATGCAAGATCAATAACAATGTTAATTTGGTGAATTGCAATCCTAAACCTTTTGGCAGTCCTTCTAGTAATATATTATTTCATAGTTCCTCCTTCTCTGGGAAATGTGATAAGCTACAGAAGAGCCTTCATCTGTTTCATCATGTTGCCACACATAAATGGCTCGTAAGCATGCTTGCTGGACCATTGACTTGTGTAGTTTAGTTGATTCATCAATTATCATTGCTCTTGCTGATTGATATGTTTTGTGTTTTTTTGGTATCATGTCAAGTGTGGGTTACAGGATTCCGTTTCATCTGATGATGAATATCGTTCTTCGCGCAACATAGCCATCAGCTTGTTCAGGCGTTACAGGAACTTCATTGATCGTGGTGGAACCGACAATCTAAAAGTATTACCATTGACATGCCTCCTTTTCATGTTCTTTCAATTCTTTATATTCTAATTACCAGTTTGTGTTGTGTGGTTTCACTCTCAGGAGTTCATCACTGCCGGGGTAAATGCATATTCGCTCGGATGCACTGATGAAGGATTGAGGAAAGAACTTATGGATATGAAGAACTCTGGGATTGAAATTGATGTAATGCAAAGCTTTGGTGGAAGCACCAGCTTGAAATCTAAGATCATCTCAGAGGAGGTCAGTTATAACCAGCTAATTCTAAGCCATCAATCATGATTATCGGAGAATTTCTTTTTAGGATTAGCCTTTTGAATACTGTAAATTGGTAGTGCTGTGTCCGTGTAGAAGGAGCTGATTTTCTCCAATATATTTAGCAGATTCTTAGAGACAGGTTTGTCTGCATATAAACAAACAGGTTAAGCCTCTTTGAAAGAAGCAACGGTAACAGAAATTATAGGACTGATAGTTGTTAGTTAAGCTTGCTAGTTTATTAGTTTTCTAAGTAACTACTAAATGCTAGCTCTTAATAATACAAAACTAAATTGGCATCACTTGCATTACCTGATATGTTCTGCTAGATCTGAGTTGTCTTACTCTTAATGACGTGTATGATGCAGGTTGATGAATGCATTTTCTGGTTAAGCATTATATTCATCACCATCTTGTGCACACCCCAACCAACCATTGTTAGATGGTCATCTACACCTCCGGTGTCAGATGAAGTGAGACTGCAATGGAAAGGCTTTTGTGCTCTTATAGCAAATGCATATTTTATGAAGGGAATGGCTTGGTGAGATGCCATCCTTGCACCTTTTTTTCCTATTCTTTTAGTTTTCCTTAATTTTCAAATATGCTTCTAGTAGAGTAGTAGTGTTAGTGGGGGAAGTTTGCAAGTAACAAAAGCCTGATGGAAATTCACAGTAGTGCTTAATGTGTTTATTGAAGGCTTCCGGTGAAGACTCTTCAATTAGAACAGACAGCTGTGATGGGAGAAGCTGAGAAACCGTCGGTTGTTGCTAGCCGAATGCGATTAGTCTTTAGCACGCTTGAGGTTAGCAGTTTACATATTATTTCGATCAATGTTTGGAAATGGTTACGGCATGCATGCGATTAAGATTACTATTCTTTTGTGTCTCGCAAAATAGAAATAGAATTTGATGTACCTACTTGACTGTTGTAGGTAGTGAGTCCACAGTGGCCAAGAGCATAGAACACGAGATCAAGATAAATCTTCCTCTCAACAATATTGCCCGTTGAGTTGTATTCCGTGTTTGCTGACAAATGTAGCAGCATTTTGCCTGCTGATATTAAAAGGGAAAGCAAATAAAAAACTAGATAACGATGTGGTCATAAGTATGTTGTGCAACCATTTGGATTTCTATTTTGTCTGTCATTTAAGCGATGCGTATATTATACACGTATAAATATAATAATGCCCTTCTGGTCCTTTAAAAATAAAATTTGGGGAACTTACCATCAGTTGGTGCAAACAATACAGAGGATTATTTCATTCAATGGTTGTTCAGTTTCCCTTTAAACGTTGATTTTACATACTTCCCTACGTCTTACATGATCCACTTCGTAATCACTTTCCAACCCGTAACTTCGGATTCTTACACACGATATCGTCCAAAATCATATTTGAAAGTCTTATAAGATAACGTCTATTAATAACTTTCTCTTCAGCATGAAAGAACACCACAAGGGTATATTACAATCAGTGTTAAGAACACCAGAAAACAAAAGTTTTGGGAGAATACACTGATTCTTACTCAGAACAACTGTGGTTTATAATACTTTACAGAAAACTTAAAGATACACGTTCTGCCAAGTTTACAACCTACCAATGACAGTTACCAAAATAAACCCTAGAAGAAAATCCCAAGACTTCACCAGTTAATCTCTAGCTTTCCGGAAGAAAGAACGAAGGAAGCTCTATTTCCCACCTTCTCGAGAAGGGAAAACAAATTTGTGTCTAGACTAGCCAAAGGAACAAATTTCTGACGAAAAATAAAGTGGTCAAAATTGAACTCTGATAACCAAGGTCGTAAGTTAGAAATTGTCACATATCTGGAGAAGCGACAAATTCACTAGCATCTTTCAGTACTCTCCTTGCACGCCAATAAATAGCAGTAGCCTTTTCTGATGTCCCCATCTGCACAATCAACCGAAAAAATAAAGATATGGATGCATCACTAGGGTTGAATGATAAACTATTCGCTACACATAGGTACAAACCAGATATGGAAAAGGATTTAAAAATAAGTAAAAGAGCAATTAAAGCAGTTTTCCCAGCAGGAGTAATACCAAAAGGCGGGAAAATTTTACCTTGGTCTCCATGCGATAATAATCTTGCCATAAGCTGACATTTTGGTCATAAGTTGCGAGTGCAGATTCATACAACTTCCTGGCATTTATGAGACCATCTTTATCTCCTATTGATGCAAGGTTTGTTTCTAAGTCGATGCAATGTCTATGTAACGCAAGGCCAGGATGCGGCAAAGCTAGAAATCTGCAATGAGAACCAATTGAGGAATTTATAGATTTAAGACATAAAATCCTGTGGAAGAATGTTTTGGTAACCAGTACCCTGAGGTAATCCCACTGCACATACCGTTTATAGATATCTCTAGTCTGCTGAATTCCATCTTTTTGAAGTACAAAACTTACAATGGCAGAAGAAAGGGAAAACCCATTTTCACTGCCACCATCTCTGACCAAAGTAACAACAGAAATCTCTACCAGTTTATCAAAATATTGTCTTTGATTTGCGTAGAATTTAAGGGCCTGTATTAAAGAAGAATAGAAAGATGAACTATATGAAGAACTTGGCAGTTTTAATATTATACAAAATAGTTCAAGTGACGGACAAATCCATTCACAAGCTGAACTGAATAAATAAAAATGCATGACCATTTAATAAAGAACCGTACATAAATCTTTTCAGCACTAAGTAGATGCATTCTTTTACCAATTTCAGTTTCAAGTTCAACCGGCAAACAGCAATAATAAAGCATATGGATATCATATTGAAAAAAGAAAACCAGATAAACTGAGACACGGTTCAAAGATCAAATGATCAAGGAACAAATGTTGTTTAATTTAAACCCTGGAGGCAACAGAAATTTGTGTTCAAAAATAATTTGATTGGAATAGATTTCAAGATATGATTGATCGTAGAAAAATAGAAACAAGATATTGCTGGTAACAGCATACCTTTAACCACAAGTTAGATGATTTTGAAGCAGAAAATTTCATTAAACTTTGTTGAAAGAGTTCAAAAAGGGTTTGCATATCAGCATCACTAGGTGTAGGAGAACTTCTTGTGATGTATCTAATTTCAATAGTAATCCTCAACACCCATAACTCCACCGATTCTGCAAGCTTTCCACTGCAAAGCTTTGCTGCCAGTTTCCGAGCCTCCTCCAGTTGTCTCAACTGCAAATGTAAGGACACGTGCTTGCAAGCAAGTTCTTCAGTTATACATCCCATGCTTTCAGCCCTTCCGTATATTGACAGGAGATGTGATATATAGTTTACAGCCTGACCAGATGGCTCAATGATATTGGTTTCTCCTTCTTTAGGAGCTATAATAGCTAATAGAAAATTTGCATACAAACTAAACATAGTTCCTGATGGCATATTTTTCAAAGCCTCGTCATAAACCTACAAAACATATAGGGGTCAGTCCCAACTTTCACCAAACCAACAGGCACATAAGAAGAATCATAGAAAAATCCAACATTACCACGATCTAACAAGCCTTATTCCTAGAGCTGGATACAATTAGATTATTTAAATAGAATTTACCATAACAACCTCCTTCATCAAATATACCTATTTTTCTTAGTTTCAGGCTAAAGCAGTCATAAATCTCAGTCACCAAAATAGCCTTTAATGACGTACCATGCTCACTATGATTTCAGAAGTTCCCAAAGATTCATACCTGAATAGCCTTTTCCACCTGAGGAATTATGACCTCTTCACTCATCCCCTGACCATTTTCAAGATCACATTCACGCCTTGCAAGCCAGTCCCAAAATCCCGGTTGTGATGAAAAATCCCTCTTCGTGTCATTCAATATCTTCTTACACATATCTTCGTAATCTGACAAATTTGTACCCTCCAATATTTCCAAAAATCGCTTCCTAAGACTGAGACTTGAAGGGACAGCTTCAACCGCTCCGCCGTATACAGTCTTAAAAATGTTCATACCATGTTCTGCAAACAATTCCTGCTTCTTTTCCGATTGATCACTTCCAACATTTGCTCCATCATTATCATCACCCTCCACTTTTTCATCCAGAGACATGAACAACTCTTTGTTTTCATCCCTCCATTGTTTTTCATCGTCACGGGTAAGAGTTCCCTCATCTTCACCCAAAGCAACCTTTCGTGCCTTCAACTTATTAAGGTAGGTAAGTTCCAAGCGAAGATACTCCACCCAAAGATCTTCCGAAGTTGGACAAACTCTGAGACCCTCCTGCATCAAAGCACGAGCAGCCGCAACATTCATGTTGTGATCAAATTCCCAAGCCGCAGCATAAATCCAAACTCCCGGAACCTTTGGATGAAACCTAATAACTTTAGCCAATGCCTGCATATTATTCAAAACAGCAATGTTCACATATACAAACCTACATATATAAACACATGTATGAATTACATTTTATTTTATACACGCATATACATACATGTATCCCATAATGAAGAATGCAAACGAAAATGCAATGAAAATGGTCGGAGAATAAATGAGTAAAACAAGATTAAGTACCTTCTTCATCCTGCCATGTTCTCTGATCCTGCAAAACTCGAGATAGCGAAACCAGAGATCGATGTCGCCCTTGTAGCGCTTCAAAGCGAGCTCGTAAATCTCTATGATCCTAAGCAAGCCGGCGACATCCGACTTGGACATCTTCAGTTTCTTGTTGCCTTGCTTTTTCAATTCCCGCGCCACGGACTTCTTGCGGAGCTCGCGGAGAGCGTCGAGCTGAGTCTCATACTCAATATAGGTCAAGAAATCCTGCTTCAGAGGACACGGACGCTTCAGCCTGTACTCGAATTTTCGCCGCTGCTTCACAATCTCGGCGATTTCGAGGCGGTTGAAGAGACCGCGCTGCTCGAGGTCGTCAAGCTCATCTACCATGCGCTCCAATCGGTACTGCACCACGTCCGCCATGTTGCTTGGTTACGAACACCGTCAAACAGAGGAGCAGCGCAAGGAACTATGAAGCTTTTAGTTTCGAACCTGAACCTATCTTTCTGCCAGTTGAGGTAGAAGGAGGGTTTTTCTCACGTTGGGGCTCTTATTGAAAACGGCCCAATCATTGTACGGCCAACCTTAATATTGGGATGGGCCTTTGTGGGCTTCAATTAAAAACGATATGGGAAGAAAAAAAAGAAAAAGCCCACCAACCTTACTATACATTGAGAAGCAAAAGATGTGCAAAATATACACTATCCAAGAAATTTTTTGGTGAAAAATTAAATACCAAGAAAATTTTTATTTATATATATATATATATATATATATATATATTTGTTTACAACTTTTTTTATCTTATTTATGCTTGTGGTTAGAACACTGAATTAAAATTTAGGTACATTCTTATCTTAGTAAAAAAATAGTATATTTCTGTTTTTAGTTATATTATTGATATAAGTTATTGATCGACTTTATTTATTTCCTGTCTAAATATATAATTAATTACCTTTAATGTGATATCATCTTCCGAATACTTCTTTTTTCCATTCACCATTTTTGAAGTCAAGAACTTGATTAAGTATATATATATATATATATATATATATATATCCATCATGATCATTGTAACAACAGCAGTCCAGATTTTATTTTATTCTGAAATATAATTAAGAGTAAAATAGGAATATAAAAAAATGTCTTCTTATATATTATTATATAAAAATAAATAACATAAATATAATATATGTATATGTAAAATACAAATGTTATAGATGAATTATTAAGGTAAAACAAGTATTGTCATATTCTTTTACACAAATGCAAAAAAATAGTTAATGACCAGTTGTACGATTTTACAAAATTAATGTTATTATTAATATTTCTTTTGCTATTAAAAACACATATAAAAAATAATTAGTATTATTAAATATAAAAGATAAAATACTCTTATTTCTATAACTTTTTTCTCATAACATTACAGTTCTTGTGAGGATAAGAGAACACTAATCATGAAAGATGAAATACACTTGTCCTATAACATTTTTTTTATACAAGGAAACAAATTAAAAAAACATTTTCTGTTTCAATGATTCTAAAAGAAAATATTTTTATTATAATCTCAATTATTAGGCCTTTACTCAATGATTGTAAATAAATTTTATTTATTTTCTGAGACATATGTACGCCCTCCCATCCAAAACGTTTTTGCTTTGTACTATACAAAATTATAAAAGAAAAACGCATACCGAGTCAGAGACACGAGTACGTTGAAGACAATACTACATTGGTCAGAGTCACGGGTGACCATACTTTTGGTTCACGTACTTCCAAAAATGCTGGCTCTTTCTTCTTCAGCATCTGATTTATTAATGAATACGTGAAAATGATGGAACTTTGAAGTTCATACTTACTACTACCATTACTACACATCTCAAAAAATTGAAATACCCGTAGTAAATATGCCACCCTCTCGTGACATGGTGCAACTGCGATGCATGTAGCTAGCTACAACCTAAATAAATCGAATTATGAAACTAGAAAGGCCTTGTGCGACGACCACTTGCCCTGCCACAAAGAAGTGCATTCTTTGGGACAGGATATTCGTCTCTCCATGACTTCGATGGTGTATACACCCTCAGATAAAATTGTTGTCCCAAGTATTGCCTTGCCCAATTCTCGGACCTTATGTTCCACATTCCCACGTTGTCTAGTGCCATGTAGATTGCAGTCCACGACCTTGGATACACCTGTACGGTGCATCTAGCGACCGTGTCTCTCAGATTGTAGTGTACTCTACTGTCTTGTGTCCACTGTCCGCTGCCAAACCTATTATTCACCTCACAAAACAAAATCATGTTAGTTGTTGTTACACTGTGATTACATGAATGCAATGCAGATTTAGTTGGTTAAATAGTAAAAAGCTATGGGGCATACCCTACAACAAAGAAGGAATAGCCATCAATATGCCATGACTGCACGGAATCCTCCCAATTTTGGAACACAATCTCCACGAACTCGTGGAAATTGGCCCCCATGACAGAGGTTTGGAGGTAGGCATTATTGCCACCGTTTGGATTGGTAGGAATGCTTCCAACGTAGAAAACTCCTTGGATGTTGAAGTAGTCGGCTATTTTCAAAGGGGTATCTGGTGCAACGTATGAGACACCATTCACAGCGTACCTCTGCTTGCCATTGATGTAAGGAGCAGAGTTTGCAAGCATGATGGTCCGGCTCGGTTGGATCAATCCATAGTGGTAAGATCCCTGAGGGTTTGGTCTTGGCCCACTTGCTGTCAGGTTCCACCTGGTTTGGGATCATCAAAACAGAATACTAAATTACTGGTATAATCCTAACAGGTGCATCATGTAACAGTTAATGCAAATTTGTCTCCTGTATATATCAAGCACCAAGGCAACACAATTACCACTTCAAGGACCAAATTGTGCATTAGCTCAACGTGTAACAATAATATGTACTCCAATAGTTATAAAGTTAAACAACAGAATAGCAATATCCAACCAAAAGAATACCGGATAGTTCTAGCCTGATAAACTGATGATGTGATATCAAGGGTAGGCCCTGGAGGAACTGGTCCAGAAACCCCAATGCGTGAATAGCTGTAATGAAGAATGGAAGTTGTTGTGAGTATCCGTCTGGTGAATCTTGTAGAGACAACTATGTAGTAATCCTTGACAGGTTGATCAGCTGTGACCAGCACGGAATAGGACTGTCCAAGATGGATGTCAAGGGAAGAATAGGAGTTTTGGAGGGTATGAGATCCTTCCACCTCCACAAGTTTCAAACTGTGACCCTGGATTCTAAAGTTGATTGATGTTGTGAGCCCCACATTTGATATCCTGAATCTATAAGTCTTACCTGCAGATAAGGCATTGAAATAGTGCTGTAATAAAAGCTTGCATTTTGAAAATTAACAATGACAAGTTATTTGGCTACCTACCTTGATCAACAGTGAATGTGTTTCCATTCCAACCGCGTCCATTGATAAGAAGGCCATCAGGGAAAGGGAGATTATGACCATTCTCTAGTACTCGTCTCAGTCTCTACAATAACAAAGCGTAAGTATAAATGGAATGATGAAGAAAGGATAAATAGAAATGAATGCGAAGGGTTTACTCGGTGGTCTAGCTTGAACCAATCTCCAGCAAGTATGGTAAAGTCTCCAGCAGGAGGAGGAAAAGGGACAGGAATGAGAGGGCGGCTCCAGATTCTGATGCCACCAAATGCTCCAGCAGCTTTGTGCATTCCAAGAGATGGGAAGTAGAAATAACTACCAATCTGGTCTTTTACCTGAATAGCATATGTGAGGTTCCTCCCAGGTGGAATTGGGCAATTTGTGCCCTCCACTCCATCCTGCCAAGAGTTCCTCCTGTGCTGTAACCCATTCCTGCAGAAAACATGCTAAGATCATCAAATCAAATTCTCACAAACGCAATTGTTTCTACCTGCTACATAAACACACTATATAACTTCTGTGTTTGTAAGAATCATTGGTAATGATTGGACGTTGGATAAACAACCTCGGAAAGAACATCAGTTCAGCAAAGTTAGCATATACATTTGTTATAGTAGGGATATGATCCAATTTTGTCAAATCAAATAAAAGATTATTGTCAATAAAATAGTGTTGGGCCTTTTACCATCTCATGTAGCATGGTCCCAGAGAAGTCTCATGGGCACTCTCTATGAAGATATGGAGTCTTATGTAGACTCAACCACGCCAATATAGGACAGAGACTGTAGTTAAGACATCTAGAATGTGCTAGGTGACCTTCCTAAGTTGCCAACTGCTCAAATATACTATTTTAATAGCACGGATCTATAGAGTCGGTCAATTGCAAGATGCTCAAACAGAATATTGTAAAGATGAATACTTTTATGCAGCCACTCATGGAAACATAATCCACGCGTTCCTTAATATAGGACACAGATTTCACCGTAAAGCGTCATTAAAAAAGGGAATCTAACCTCTAATTTACTGTTTGTTTGCAAATGGTTTTTACAAAAAAATTCTCTAAATGATTGATTATTAGAAAAGAGACCAAAAAGATAGCATTGACAAAGACAAAAAAGTTCACAAGTTTGCATGCCCCTGTATATAGCAAGATTTCCCTCTTTCTCATGTACTGAGGCAAATTAGTAGATTTTGTTAAAATACCACACTAACTTGATATATCAAATATAAAGTATTATGTGGGCTCTGAATTTCTTTTTCCAGGGAAGGAAAAAACTGAAATAAGTTATCAGAAAAGTTAAGGAACGGAAAGCGTAATTTTGATGGATAAAAAAAAAGGTAGGAACTTCGAATAGTTGTTATTTAAAATCTGCACAGAAAGTGTATAACTTTCATAAAAGGCATGCTTCCAGGACAGAAATTAAGGAACAAAAGCAGAACAATGCGGATAAGACTAAGATGCAAGAATGTACCAAGAAATGAGGAATGGCTCTCTGAGGTAGTTATAGACATTGATAATCAAGTTGTCATTTGTAACAGCGTCTATTTGAGGCCCCGGAAACTGGCCATTAATCAAGATCCCCTGCAGGATTGGAACCAAGAACCACATTGAACCCAAACATTTTCATCAAAGGGTACCCTACCCCAACCTGTGCTGAGCATAAAGCAAGAAAATTTTTCTTTCTGAGAAGAACAGATATGAAGAGTGGAAGTAAGAAAATACCGTTTGTTTAACACCAAGAGGGTAGATGTCGCCATAGGTGACCTTCCAAGTGAGGTAGCGATAAGGGTCTTCACAGTGGACGAAAGCAAAAGGAAATGTGACAAGAAGAATGAGGAAAGAGAGAAGATTACACTTGCATGGTCTCATTTTGCATACACTGACCTCGGAAGAGTAAGGTGTGGTAACTTGCTGCTTATAATGTAGTGTGTGAACCTCTACATTATAGATCTGTCTGCGTTTGTTTTGTTTTTTTATTTTGTGATGTTTATTAGAAAACAGATTTATAAATTATAACAGAGACCAATAATACAGAAAACACCCTACAACCAAGTCTACAACTAAACAATGTTTCACTTTTTCTAGGTTCTCCTCGTCCTTCTCCTTTGGTGGTTTTAATTTTACTTTGGTTTGCAATTTTTTTTTGGTCGGTGGAAGGAAATGTGGGACAAGTGAAAGTGAAGTTGTGCGTATTTAGAAACAAAAGTTCACGGTTTTATTTTTATACTACATTACACTTAACTTTGATTAACTAATTAAAAGTAAAATTACAATAACTTCTATGTTTTTACTAATTAATTATTTTTTGGTGTATTTATGTGATTTAAGAGAAGAAAAGGGGTAACCTACGATGTGAGTTAAGTTTTGTTTGGTAGCGAAAGCAAAGAAAGATGGAGTGAGTTGTCATCCAGTTGAACAAATAAAGGAGCATCGTGATCACATGCTTCACAGTGGTCCCACTCACCTGCATCCATTTAACATGTTAAATCAACAAAATATATAGCAGTGTCAGCACCCGCAGTAACAAAGACTCACTCGTGCTAATATTTTTAATCTTTTTTACTTTTTTTTCGGTCTCTGTATTAATATTGAAGTTGGTGAATTCAAGTCACGTGCATCTGACATTTTACTCATCCCTAACCCTAACCCTAATTCTAATAAGTTATCGAGAAAAGGAATCCAATTTTGTGATTCAACATGATAAAAATTGTTTGAGTCAGAGTTTAAGTATTTATATCATTTTCAACTGGGCATGGTTTCAATTGCTGCAATTAATAAAGTTGTGGAGTTAAGAAGCATAAGCATTTGCATGGCAACACGAAGAAGGAACATACTTGATTCGTGCAAATGTTGTTACCAATTATTATGCAAAAAACTGAAGCTGAGGCACATTTCAAAAGGCTCATGATTGGTATATTTATAGTGCATTCATTTACAGTTACTACTGACAATACCAACTCAAAAAGAGTCAACACTTTCAAACTTTAATACAAGATTTATAGTCATCGGTTTATTTATAGCGCAATCATTTACGGTAATTTACACAACAACATTACTAGAATCAAGAAAATGTATTTATATTTCTAGTTTATGTAAAATAATCCTAAAATACAAATTAAAAAAACAAGGAATGTGGTGGTGATAATAATGGTGAAAGGAGTTATTATTATAAGATAATGCAAATGTGGCAAGTGTATCTAAACTAAGCACCGCTGTCCCTCAAACAAGTGTTAATAATGGTATAGATGGAGTGAAAAAAAAATTAAAACAGAGATCAAGTAAGATTATTATATGGTGAAGAAAGTCAAACTTAGAAAACAATTAAAAATAACTATTTACCCACATCTTTAGATACTAGTTTACATATTACGTTTTAAAAAACTAGAAACTATAATTAGACTGTAACAGGATCACTCTCTACTTGCTTCGAGATATAGTAAGGTTAATAGTTATAAAGAAGGTAAAGGGTCAGAAAAAATATTAAAGACCATTATAAAATCTGAGTTCAATTGCTATAATCAGGATGTTATAAATATCCGTACCTGCAGAAATTTACGGATAAAACCCGCAATAGATAGAAAATGGATATTAAAAATGGATATCCACTATTCGCGGGTACGGATATTTTTGATGCCCGCATGTTAAAGGGGCGGGTACGGGTATCATAATATCCATATCTGTAGATACCCGTACCCGCTAAACTTTAATTCACAAAAATACCATTTATATATATATATATATATATATATATATATATATATATATATATATATATATTAGTAAAAAACATGCTAACCAAATTTTTTCTCATCAATAGACATCAATTGGAGAGAGTGAGTTTGTTCATCAAAGCACTAATTAAAGAATTTTCATCGTGTTGAACGTCATTTTATATTTTTTTTTTATAATTATTTGGACTTGTATGAACTTGAATTTGTTTGAACTTTATTACAAATTGATGACAGTGATGTATTTTATTTTATTTTATTTGAATTTATGATTAAATATTTATTTTTTAAATAATTTTATAAATACCCGTGGATACCCACGAATATAAAAAAATAGACAGATACCCAATGAATATGGATACGGATACGGGACGGATATTTATCTTGCGGGTATGGTACGGGAGAGCTACTATCTGTACCCTACCCGCCCTGTTGACATCCCTAGCTATAATAAGTTAATATATATTTTAAATTAACTAAATGAAGTGTTTGATATAAAAAATAATCTTATAAAAGAAATACATGTTCCTCATATTTAATATAATATTTAAAAATAACATTGTCAGGAATGGAGAATAACATTATACTATGTAAAAATGGTAAAGATGAAGAGTTTTAGAAATTTACAAAAAACGTATGAAAGAATACACACTGCATTATCTTAATACGTCGTAGATTTTAAGTTTTTCCACAACAAAAAAGTTTATAGTACTCGAGTTTATAGTACTCTTTAATCGAGAGAAAATATACAACACTTTAAAAATAATATATAATTTAATTATACACGCGCGCGCACACCAATAAATGTTAGAAGAAACAAATTCTCCAAAAACTTCATATTTATTTTGAGGTTACAAAGCTAATGAAAAAAAAAATTTGCAATTTAAAAAAAAAGTATTATTAAAATGGCTCTATAAAGTATTTTTGCTTTAAAATTTGATTGTAATTTTTTTTTTTTTAAATTGATTGCATTATTAGCTCTGCACGTTGTTCAGTTTACTCAGGTGTAATAGACAAAAAACCTTTTTCACTTTGTCAGTTTTCCGTTCTTGATAGATTAACAAATTTATGAAAAGAAATGACATGCATAACTAGAAAAGTTTGTGCAATTGCGGGGATAGCTCAGTTGGGAGAGCGTCAGACTGAAGATCTGAAGGTCACGTGTTCGATCCACGTTCACCGCATTTCTTTTACTATTTTTCAATTACTTTTCTTCATATTCAGGGACTAGACCCCATCTGTGTTTTCTGGGGCAACATTTGCAGTGAATGAATTAAGTAATGATGGTCACAAACCTATTTATGATTTTGCATTGAAATGGAATCATACTGCCAAATTAATAAATGCAATTTGAAATGAAAGCAGTATAGGGCCACTGGATCCCTCGTATAATCAATACTATAGTTTCAACAAATAACTTCACTCAAATGCCAAGGATCCTCCTTGTTTTGTCGTCACAAGTCTTAACCAAATTATCAACCAAGCACACCACAGAACTCAGAATTACTTTCTTACAAATGTTAAACTATGTTATAGGCTTTTCGCTCTTAATTATTTTTAAACATAAGTTATTGAATCCTGTCTAAACTTTAGAGCGGATAGCTATAGGGAAGAGAGAAAAAGTAATGGATGACTGTGTTGAGAAGCTTGAGTTGAAAGATTGATTGATGATAAACGTTCTTTGAGAAGTAAGAAATTATGTAAACTGTACACAAATTAGAACACTAATAATTCTCAGAATTGTTTTTATTCAAATGAAACAGCTTCACCACAAAGAATGTTAGCACTTGAGTGGATACATTCTTTTGAAAAGTCCTGATTTCCTTGATGATTATTACAAAGATAAAGAACCAGTGGCCATCTCAGCATGTATTAGCTCGAATTCTCGATCAAATAAGCAGAATAATCAATTTCAAGGGTGAATTATTTTACTATTCTATTAAATAACTCTCGAATGCTTATAAACACGCTTAAATTTTATTACGGAAATCGCATTTCTCAGAATTTGAACTAAATACTTAATATTCTGACAGAATAGCAAAGAGAATTTTACACGTGAGGATTTCAAACCAACGAATTTCAGAAGCTATTTGCAAGCAAAGCACCAAATTTAATGAGTCTCGTCAGACACCCTATTACCATTGGCTAAAATTTTGGTAGTGTTGGACTCTTTTGGCAATATTTCCAGAGATGAATTTAGGGATGGGATTGCCACCTGTCGGTACTATATCCTAAGCAACTAGAGATTGCTGGCCAAAATAAAACAATACTATAATTACAGAATAGTATAACCCATTCGAATTTCAAGAAAAATGCAATACAGAGGAAGGGAAATTATATATATCAAAAGCAGATTAAAGTTCGAAAAAATACAGCATTTGTCCCCATATATACAATGTCAGTAGCGTCTCCATTGCATTTTTCCTGTAATCTGTACAAAATTGCTGCAAAACATGCCTTAGAACATCAAAACAAAGGGTTCACCGGAAAGCCAGATTCTCCAGACAGGCATTACACACTAGAAATTGTCAAAAGAAGACCATAATGATCACTAGGCAAAACTGGAAGTACCAGTTGTTTGATCTCATTTCTTACTTTCTTCTCTTTGTTGTATGAAAGACCAGGTATTACTTCCATCCCAATCATGTCAACACTAATGATCTTAAAATCAGTTAAATGACAAATGAAGCGATCTAATCGCTTCTGGAGAGTACGATTGCCTGTCAACATCTGGTTCGTCTTGGTGTCATAAGTCCAACCACTTTCATCTGGCCTTAGATGAGCCCAGGCATCGATCCATCCATCTTGCAACGGATATTGGCCATCACCTTTATCATCCCAGTTCATGTCACCTCCAAAAACAACATTTGCCTCATTATTGAGAAGGTCTAAAGCCTCATTGGCCTGAACTACTCTTTCCTTGCTGAACATCTGATCCCATTTGGGGGGACCTGGACAGGGACTCTCAAGATGGCTAGTGGCAATAACCAATGACTTGCCATTTTCAGCTTCAACTTCGGCAATGCAAAGTTCTCTTCCCATAACGGAATTGCTGAAGGGCTTGTTGCGGAAAGACTTAACAGGCAGTTTGCTTAGCTGCAATTGTGTACACAGATATGGCAGAAAACATAAACTACCTCTTCGCCAGATAAAGTGCTCACTTAAAAGTAAATATAACCTACAACAACTGTAAAAAATAACTTCTATCTAAATGCAGTCAAGCCATTAAATGCCAAACCAGCAACAACAAGTTCAAAGGATAGACAATCACGATGATTATAAGTATTATAACGTATCAGCACATATTTATCAATATGTGAGTATGAACAGATTTGTTCCTACTTTCTAAAGACTCCTGAGTCCTGTGAACAAACTGCATGTTAGCAGAAAAAAACACTGGCAATCACACCAAAAATGGTGATATATTTAACGTGAAGTAGTATTCAGGTCAGCAAAAATAAATGCAGCACATGGACTATAAAGGGGGTTCAGTCTAGAAACCACCGAACATGTATGTATCAATACAGAGGCAAAGGTTCAAAGATATCAAACTTACCACCATACAGAAGTATGGTCTTGAATAAGCCATCTCAGAAGAAACCGAGCAACGGTACACACTCCACCAGGTAGATTGCTTGAATATATCATATATATTAGGAGTAACCTCCTGAGGTAGCAGAGGTCCAAATTACACAAAGCGACAAAACTTCAAATAAAGTCATCAAATAAGAAAGATAGTTACGGCACAAATATTGAAACCTGGAAGCAGATAAAGTCAGGGGAATGCAACTGAACAAGATCACCAATAGCCTTCATCCTCTTCTGCAACTCCAAATCTTCCCGGAACCAGACATTGTAACTCAGTACCTTAAACGTACTAAAAGCTTTTCCCGACTCCGCATTCTCTGCCACATACGATAGCATTTCATAAACCACGTATTTTGCAGACATTAAAACAATAGAAACGAATAAAAAAAGCTCACCATCGCCGGTGGTACGTGTATCCTTATTGAACGGCTTAACCTTCTTTGAAGTATCAACAACATCATCATCATCATCCTCGACAACATGAACTTCATCGATGGCCTTTCTCTTGTTGCAGGGTCGAAGAGGGAAGAAAACAGAGCCAACGGAAGAATCGTGGTCAGTGCCGTCAGTCAAATCGACGAGATTGGAAAGGGAAAGAACGGGGCATCGAGTAGCGCAGACTTCGCAAGAGGAGTTGTTGTAAGGGTTTAAGAAAGTGCAGGCCTTGCAGGACCATTTCGGAGGCGACGAAGACGAAGAAGAAGGACCCCTTGGGGACGCAGAGGACAAACAAATTTCGCACTCCCATTTTTGAGAAGGAGGGTTCAAGAAAGTGCATTTTTTGCAGGCCCAAGACATCGGAGATGAAATGCGAAACGATCCAAAAATTCTAGGGTTTATGATAAACGATGATGAAGCAAGTGAAGAGAAGAGTAATCCCAGAGGCATTCTACTACTCATATTTCAAATTTCATGCCGTTTTTGCACGACTATCAAAACGCAACGCTTTGAACAAGGTTAAAACGGCACATACCACATAGCCGTACGTGCATAAGGGTGTCCAGTAAAACCCTGCTTACACCGAGGAATAAAAATGAGATAAAATTTTTGGTTAAATACTTTTCTTATTTTTTATTTTTCTTGAATTTAATTTTTTAAATTAAAATATTTTAAATATATTTAAGGTTTCAAACATAATATATAAATTGTTTATATTAATATATTTTCGTATTTTATTTGGATGTTAATTAAGAAATTATTATAAAAAGTGTTTAAAATTTTAAATAAATTTACAAAATTTAATTAAAAATATTAAATTTACATGTAATTTTAAAATTAAAAATTAAATTGTGTCAAAATAAAAGAAAAATATTTTTAATTTGTACTCTAAATTAAAAAAAATTAGAAAAAAATGTATTTAAGTCTAAAAATTTAGTAATAAGTTGGAATGCATCATGAGTTTATTAAGTATATTGATTTCTTTTACAAAATTCAGTCATTTAATTTTACTAACGTTTGAAGATTTTTAATAATTAAGTAATTACCTTCTCTGAATATTAACAGACGTAGTAAGAGAATTTCAATTTGTTTTTATTGCCAAAGTATACTAAATGAATCAATTGCGGGGATAGCTCAGTTGGGAGAGCGTCAGACTGAAGATCTGAAGGTCACGTGTTCGATCCACGTTCACCGCATTTTTTTTACTTTTTCATCATTTTCATTTCTTCATCCATGAATATCTAAGTTGTCGCTAAATTCTTTAATACTTATATTAACATAGCTTATTTCTGATAGCTCAGCTGGGAGAGCGTCAGACTGAAGATGTCACGTATCCGATCCACGTTCACCGCATTTCTTTTACTTTTTCATCATTTTCATTTCTTCATCCATGAATGTCTAAGTTGTCCCTAAACCCTGTAATACTTATATTAATGTAGCTTATTTCTTATTTTAAAATATAAAAACAGGTTCTTACTATAATTTATTCAATTTGAAAAAGAAAATGTGACAATATGAAGTAACTCTGTAACTTATTTATATGATAATATATATCATTATTTTTATTTAACATATATTATTCGAATCTATATTTATAATTATTGAAACACATACATTTACATTATATCATTGGTTAGACTATTCAATTAAATCGTAACTATTTAAATATTTTTCAAGATATTAATTATAATTTTAAAAATAGTAAAAAAATACTAAATTTGCGTTATTTAGTTCTTTTTGTTTTAATAATCTTCACAGTTTAAAAAAGAGATTCTTTTTTGTTTTAATAAGTTATTTAAACATCACTTATGTTATATTCTGAAATTATTTAGTTTGCTACACAATTTAAAAATATTCAAATTAATTATATACGTGTATTCCATAACTTTAAGGCACGTTTACTGCTACCTTTTTTGGTAAGGAGAAAAAAAATGCATTCTCAGCTAGACAACAACCTTTCAAAACTAACTTCTGAATTTTCTTTTCCGGTGAAAATAAATTAAAATTGTTTGGTATTTGGTATACAAATATTCAGATAAATCTTTAGCCAACAATGGTGGTGACACATTCTAAACAAATTGATTAAGAAATACGTACGTTAATTACAAGAGCCCCACGAAAAATAATCAACGCTACTTTCTAATAAAAGGAAGCATCTAAATAAGCCCTAAAAGTTTAGACCTACAAAACATGCACGATTCCTCTCCTCTTATGACCTTATCCTTAACTCTATGAAATTCAAAATTCCAAAAAGAACAAAAAATTGAATTATTTGCACCTCATAAAAGCACCAACAACAAAGTAGGGAGAGACGCAGCCAAGAAAATGTGCAAAACGTTGTGAATTGCACTTATTTTTATGCTGTTAAAGGTTTTGAGCCTAAACTTTTCCCCTGCACTGCTCGACACGGTTGAGTTCACCACCTCCTTTGTTTTGTTGCTCACTTTTTTACTGCATCACATGAAATAATAACGGGTAATCAAGATGCAGGTTGTTTAAAAAATAACAATATGTTGAGATTTTGAGCATAACAAAGATACTACTCATTACAGGACAACATATGATACTTTAGAAAAACAATACGGAGTTGTTTCTGTTATCTTACCTTCCAGGAAATATACAGCTCCCGTGACCTGCAAGGGTATTCCCCACATAAAAGAAAAAGAACATATTAACCACAACTGTTATACCTGGAAACAGACAACAAAGAGAAAAAAACACAAAACTGTGGAGCCCATTCGGCACTGATCATATCTCAAAAGTACTTGGTGGAGCTAGGAGGCAAGAGTACAGTAAGAAATTGGTCTGTAAAAAATTGGAGAGTACGAAAATTACAACTCCATGAAGGTAATCTAGAAACACGGTCCAGAATCCTAGCATTTGTCAGGAGAAACAGTGTGCTCTCAGACAAACCAGTGTCCAACTAAGTCGTGGAGTGGGTGCCAGTCCATGCAAATGCAATTGCCAGCTCCCACTTTCTCTTTCAATTTTCACATAATAATGCCAAACCAAAGGGGGCATTTTGCAGTGTGTGGGCACCACGCACAAAAGTGCCTCGAATCATTACCTCCCACACCTCTTGTGAACTTCCTAAAACCCATTTACATGAACTTTTCGTTACAGAAAGAGTAAACCCTCGAATCACTAATGGTCATGGCGTTATCCTAATGAGTTTCGCGAAACTAACTCACATCTAAACTTTTAATTACCAAAAATAAGTAGCATTTCTCACTACAGTCACACAAAACTTTTCCTTTTGTTGTTAATCAGTTAATTCTGCACCATTGCCACAAACTTAAGGTATGCTAATTAGAGAAAACATGAAAGACCGACAATGATTACTCTAAATCGGCACCCCATTTAATAAAGTTGTATTTCTCGTTTATCTTGGCTCCGATTGCAGCTTAATTGAGCAAAATGACAATGAGAAAACTGAAAACTGAACTTACTGGGATCGGTGGTGGTGATCATAGCCACCCCGTTGAAGTCACAAGTTCCTTGAGTCTTGCCTTGTTTCTGGTAGTAGCTATCAAACGCATAAGAAGCATGGTTCTTCACAGTATTAGGCTGGTAGCAACTCTCCCCAGGCTGAATCTCCGAACAATTGGCCCTTCCCGGTCCACAAGCCCAATCCAGCGCAGCCTGCAACGTCTTCGAATCGAACCCATCCATGGCAATGCAGTATGTCTGATTCGTAGTATCGTTCGCCAAAAAGGTCCCAATTCCGGACACATGAAGCAGATACGCCGGCGTAGAGTTCCCGTAAAACAAACCCCAATTGGCCTCCGACACCGGCGGGGCCCTCAAGTCTTCGTTAAAGAGTTCGTAGATAAACACACTGGAAGTAGTTTCTGGATGCAAAGGGGATCCACTGCGATCAAACACGTGCCGAATCAAGTTGGAATTGTAGGTATCGGCATTGTCCTTGGTGGCATAAGGCTCCTTGGAGTCACCCTTGGCAGGCCACCCAGTTTCGGTGACAAGAACAACAACATCGGTGATGTTGAGGTTCTTCATGGAGAAATAGGCGGCGTCGATCATGGCGTCGAGCACATTGGTGTAGTGAAGCAAGGTGTTGGGGTCGACCATTTCCTTGTTGGGAGTGAGGGGTTTGAAGAGGGCATTGTCGAGAGGAACCACGCCCTTGTTCTGCATGAAGACGTAGTAGGGGTAGAGGTTCATCATGAGAGGGGAACCGGTGCGGGAGAGGAACTGAAGGAGAGGGAGAATGACGGAGACGAGGGTTTCGTTGAAGTAAGCCTGAGAGGGAGGGAAAGGGTCGAGGATGATGGAGGCGGCGTGAGGGGTTGAGACCTTGATCTGTTGGTGGAGGTTGGAAGCGACGAGGGCGTTGTAGAGGGACTCAACGGCGGGGAGAATGAGGGGGGCGGAGGAGGGGACGGTGGTGAGGACCTCGTCACCGACGGAAATTCCGGCGATGAGGGTTTGGGGATAGTAAGCGACGACGTTTCGGTCGATCCAGGAAGCTGCGGTGGCGTTGGAGGAGCCAATGGCGAGGAGCTGGTTGTTAGGAACGCTGATGACGGCCCGAATCTTTGTCCCCGACAGGGCTTTGAGGATGTCCGGGTTGGCATCGTAGATTCGCACGTGCGTTATCTTCTGCAGTTGAAGGAACGCGACCAGGTCCGAGGCTGGTGGGAGGTTGGAGACGTCGGTGCCGATGTTGACGCCCACGAATGGAAGCTTCTCTTCCTCTTCATCTTGGTCCTTCAGCAGGGAATGTAACGGTTCTGCTTCAGCTGCAATGCAAATTGAAAGCAAGTTAATTACTATAATTGAGCACTGCAAAACGGTAAAGTTGGAAAATTTGAAGAGTTTATCGATTACCCAAAGCGTAGAAAGAGAGGAAGAGGATGTGAATGAGAAGGAGGAGCTTAGAGTTTGCCATTGAAAAGGAGGGTGAGCTTCACTTCCTCCTCCCCTGCTTCTGATTCTGCTTCACCTGCAAATCCTTGCATTATCTCATCAAAAGATTATTATTATTATTATGAGTTATTTAAATATTATTTAGTATTTAAGGTAGGTGGAGTTTTGTTGTGTTGGTGAGTGAAGAGAAGAAGAAAATGTGGAGAAGAGGGATGGGGTTAAGAATTGAAGCGGGGAGAGATATCCACCAAATAATGGAGATGTTAGTTTGTTGCACTTACTTCACTCTCTTCTCTTCTCTTCTCTTCTCTCACTTTACTCCAAACTATTCTTCTCTCTCCCTTTTCAGATTCGCTTCTCCTTTCTCTAAAATGCCCTTCAACTACAACCCTACATACCCTATACCAGAGGATTAAAACAGTCTATTTCTTTGTTCCATAATAAAGAGAAGTTAACAAAGGCCAAATCCTCCAAAAGAGGTTTTATTTTGAACCTATTTCTTTGTTCCATGTCCTTCACCCACACAAAGTTGAAATATGTTTTAATTATTAAATTTGGATTAATAAAAAAGACATCTCACGGACTTAATTTGGGAAAGGGGCTTGGCTTTCTGTCAGAGTTTTTGGACACATTTGCGCAAATGAAAGTAGAAAATTGAAAAAAAAAATGGGTAAAACTGTAATTCAACAGTTCATTGGTGGAAGACAGTGACTTTGCTCCCCATTTCTTTTTGGTCTATTTGCCTTCCCTTCTGATTCAACTTTCTTCCCAAAACATGCTCTAACATGTGTTGCCGCCGAATAACTTTAAAATCTAATATCTAGTCCATTCTAATATAACATTACAGTAATTAATCATAAAATTACAACAGGAAAACCATATTTCTAAATTTCAACGCTGTAATGCTTTCAGAAGGCACAATGGCTCAAATAACTAACAATGATTATGTAAGGAAAGTGTATTTTTAACCTAGTTGAGAAAAGCTAACCAAATATAACTTTTTTTAACCTAGTTGAGAGGTAGAAAACAAGCGAATATAACCAGCAGAGTTGTTATTGATTTGAACATGTGAAAACCCTGTTAGCAACAAAACAAGTAACATTCAGAAAAGTAGCAGGAGTGACAGTTTTGCTCCGGATGCAAACAGAGAAACACAGTTGGCTTTGTTAATTAAACTACCACAAGCACATACATGGCATAATGGAAAACACATGTTGATGCAGAAAGACAGAATCACTATGAGCCTACATCACAAGCATTGTCAAATCTATTCATTGCTTAATCTCAAGAAAGTTAAGTTTGTGCCACCAGCACGCCACTCATATATTTCCTACTTTTGAAGCTTTAGATTTTAATAATAATTATGATAATTAGTTAAAGATTAACAATCATTATGTTTGCTTAAAGAAGAAAGGGGAAGCAAACTCACCACAGTGAGGTTCCTCAACCACATGTTCACGTCCTATGATCCAAATAATAGACCTTTAACTAAAAAATGGCAAAAATCTAAGCATCATAGTAAAGACTGTGTATATTAATGGACAAAAAAACTGTTGCAGTCTTTCTGTTGAACTTGAAATAGTGGTTCTGGCAACAAAGCAAAATTGTAAAACGTGAGAGTTTACTTTTCCCACTTCACATTCACTGCTGCATTTTCTGCAAAATACCACTTTGTCGGCTCAATTTTCCATCAGATCATTGGTTGCTAACAGTTATTCAACCATACCAAACATAAAATGCAAACCTAATCTTGGTCATTTTAGTTATAATTTGCATTATTTTGTCGTACATGTATATATCCCAAGTTACACAGTAGTTTTACTAGACTAACAACACTCACTCTAGTATCTAGGATCCGAGGCAATCATAATAACTAATGAGAATTGAGTAACTTCATTTGGCCATATCTCATGAAAGGTAATTAACTTTGATGGCAAGGCAAACACAGACTAGAGAGCACTTGAGAAGTGACAAGAACTCTGCAACTTGACAGTGATGGCGTGTGTATGATATAGTTCTGACAACAACGACAAATCAAAGTATTGGAGGGTTTAGATTATTGGTCTGCAAGATTACTACATCCTTCAAGACCACAAACGTGTCCTTCATGCTTTTGCTTCAGTTATGTCTGCAAAATTATATTATTTTCAGTCTATTTTATTGCAAACACCAATAGGATTATTCAAGCAAAATCATATATAAGAATTGCTTAACAACACTAACTTAATTATAGAAGATGATATAACATGTTCAACTCAGTTAAAGATGTGGATAACTCAAATTTAGAGAAGAAAATGTTTTTAATTTGGTTAGGAACCAAATAAAATTTATATAAGAAACTAGATTACTAATGATATATGGTTGCTTATTTGAAAAATATATAAAACTACAAAAGAGTGGAACAGAAAAATATGAACTGTATGAGCATAATTTTATTGAGCAGTGACATAAATGCACGAAAATGTTAGTAAATATAACGACTAACAAACTAGTGCACTAGTGCCTAAAATAGGAGATAAATTCTTTGGTTAATATGACTTTTATTTGCTTAAAAATTAGTACAAAATATTATTTTTGGGTTGTTAATTTCCAAAATTAACACTCTTCCTTAACTTTTGAAAGGTAAACTTCAAACTTTTACCTCAAGAATTTAAATATGAATTTTGGAAGTACCTTGGTTAGAATATCACCCACTTAAATATGAATTTTGGAAGTACCTTGGTTAGAATATCACGGTTAGAATATCACCCACTTAAATATGAATTTTGGAAGTACCTTGGTTAGAATATCACCCACTTCGTATTCTATTTTGCAGTAAACTAGCTTTTTTTTTTTTTTTTAATTTCTCATTGAACTTATCTTAAAAGGGAAGGTTTTATCTTAAAGTGCTTTGTTTTGACATAAAAAAACTATTATTGACAATTGAAATTGCAGACTGTTGCCTACAAAAATCTCCGTGCAATCTTCTTATTCTATTTGCAAATCATTCCGCCATTAAGTGGGCTATAATTTGTTGTTTTTTTGAAAATCATGAAAAAGTTTTAGAACCGAAAAATAAACCGTAACCAAAAGTTCTTCTCATATCATAAAAATTAAAATGAGAATCATATATCAAGAGTAATGCCTCAAGAGGGCGGGTATGGTGAAAAAAAAAAAGGCCCAATGAACTGGGCCGTCACCAAACACGTGCACCAAAAGAAGAAAGGTCATTCTGGCGTTAATATTGGTTCTTGAGATTTATTTTGTTCAGCTCGCGCAGTGTTTCTTAGTAATGCAAACAATTTTGGAATAGAACAAACTCCTTTTTAGAAAGAGTTTGTAGGAAATATTGTTTGTTAACCCAATAATATTACAGATAAAATAAACAGTAGAGAAGAAGAAGATAACTGCATGATGAGGCGTAGAAAAAATGTGCTGTAACAGTGATATAAATTCAATATTTTTCAAAACAATTTCCTTATGGACTGCATATGATGATTTAGATTTAGGATTCCTTGGGTATAACAGAGAAAGGAGGGAGAGGAAAGAAAGAAAAAGATTAGTAATTTGATACAGAATAAACAAGGACAAACACATGAAAGACTAGGTAACGAGTGACTGGAGTATTGGTAATAGTATATATATATATATATATATATATATATATAGATATATATATATATATATATATATATATATATAATACTTTTGAAAGATGTTTTGCGGTTTAATCATATTGTTAATAAAATATCGAATTTAAGTATAGTTTGAGACTTATTACTGACGCTCCAACAAAAATAGGAAAGTGTAGGAAAGACAAGTTTCATGCCTCTTTATCATCCTACTATAATTTAGGATATGATAATAACAGATATTCATATGAGATGAAGTCACAGTATTATGTATTTATAAACAGATAACTCATCTGGAAAGGATCAAAATAAATCACTTCCTACAGAATGACTACTACCACAGATCCACGCAAGATGGTCTAAAACTATTGAAAGCTAAGGATGTTATTTGTATAAACTAGAGTCGAAACCTGCATTCCCACTACCGACCACTTATCAGAAGAATCTGTGAATGAGCCTATACCAATGTAAAGTCACAGTGGAATTGCAACCCAACAGTCAAGAAATTTGTTGATAACCCTCATCTTAAGGCATTTACAAAAGCCATCAAGGAATCAACATCTCTCTTTTCTGAGGGATACTTTATTGGCCTAGACGAATGCTTTGGGAAAAATATTATTGTAGGGAAGCTTCCTAATTCCAGTTCACGCCTTGCAAATTCTTTCTGCTCTCCATCAGCTCTAAATTTCCCTACCTTCATCCCCGACCCTTCTAACCTGTGCGCCAATTCAACATAAGATTCCTCCATAGCCTGTTGCAATTCATGATATACAATCTCATTAGATAACAGACATTTCAATTCAGCTCACCTTAGTGAGTGAGGCAATCTTAACACAATACAACAACTTGAGTTTACCTGGCAATAGGGGCACCATGGTGCATAGAGCACAACAAGCCACGGTTCTTTCCTGTCCTCCAATTTCGCCAAATTCTCAATTCCTGTCCTGCTCAAGTTAACTACACTCTGGCTGTTGAAAATGTCAGGCACAGTGGCAACACCATTTGCATGAGCTTGGGTTACCCCATTTCCATTTCCTTCAATGTGAGCACCATTCTCCTCCTGCTGCTTTAAATTCCCTTTGTGAAGGCCACATTCCTTAGCTTTGGCATCCTCCCACCACCACCTCCCTTCCCTTTCATGTTGTCCAGGTAAAACAGGCCTAGTGCAGGGCTCACACCCAATTGAAACATACCCCTGTGAATGCAAGGAATTCACAGGCACATCCATGGTCCTAAGGAAGTTCCAAATGTCATTGCCCTTCACATTTGCAACCGGGTTCCACTTCACCAAGCTTCCAATTCCACCATCCATTCCCTCAAAAACCGGATCCACCTGAACAACCGGTACTTCGGACCTAGTACCAGGTGACTGGTCTTTCCTCTGACCGGTTATCCATGCTCTGAGACCCTTGAGTGCCCTCCTCAAAGGCCTCACCTTCCTCACCCTGCAACACTCCTGATGACCATCCTCGTAGAAAGAGAACAAACCCTTACTCCTCACCAATGCCTGAACCTCAACAGCATCAGGGAACATGTACTCAATGCGGATCCCGTAATGCTTCTCAACCGCATCAAACAATCGATAAGTTTCCGGGTTGAGTCTCCCAGTGTCCAGACTGAAAACCCTGAAGGGTCGACCCGTCAACTTTGCATACTCGATCAAAGCAACATCTTCAGCACCACTGCAAAGCGCCACGCCAACGCATAAACAATAATTAGAATATAAATTTTCTTTTTGTTACAATTAACGGAATAATCAGCAACGAGGGTGGTGTTAATTACCTGAATGCAATGGCAATGTCGTGGCCGAATGTGGCGAGGGCTCTATCCATGATTTGAAGAGGTGAGGCATCGTCGAGATCAGTGGCTATCTGTTGAAGATCTTGCTCTTTCGTCTCTGATGACGGAATACATAATCACGTGGTTGCATTAGCAGTGGCACGTGCGCATGATGAATTCGAAATGAATTGATTAATAATAGAAAACGTACCGGAAGCAACCGCGGTTGATGCTGCTGCGAGAGGAAGAAGGGAATCCTTACGAGGAGGCTGGGCGTTAACGGGCTTTGCGAAACTCTGTCTGATATTAACGGCGGCTCCATTGGGCCTCTCCGAAATGGTGATTGATCCAATTTGCGGAATGTTATTGGGTTGTGATGATGGAAATTTGAAGGAGGAGGGTGTGGAGATTGAAGAAGTGAAAGCGAGGGCCATAATGGGAAATAAAAGGAAAATTGTTGTGAGAAACGGTTGAAGAGGAATAGAGTTGCGTTGGTATATATACAGAGGAAGAAACGAAAGCAAAATCAAATTAAGAAGCGAGCATTAAGGTTCATTGAATGTGGACGTTGGTTTGTTGGATGCTTACGTGGCATGCGGAGAATGTATGGTAGTGTGCGTGTGGCCTCATCGCTTCCGTCAGATCCAATTCTTCATGCAATGTTCTGATTGAATTCTATCACGTTTTCGTTGACTTCTTCCCTTCTAAAATTATTTTTTCAACACATAAAAAATGTAAATTTGTTTATTTTGATATAAAATTATTTTTTTAAGAAAAAACAAACAAACTCAACCAACATACCCTATAGTTAGTGTAGTTTTAGTCATCTAAATTAACGTCTTCTGATAAAACATATTCTTTTATTTATCTATTTTTTTTTAATTTTGAAATAATATAGTTATCGAAAGAGTGAAGTTGTTCAAAAAGGTAAAAGAAAAATTATTATTGTTCTTCCTTTGCGTAGAAGAATCTTAAATTACGGTCACTTATTTGATGAACAATAGTTTATGATCGACAACTTTTTTGGATATTTATGAGACCATGTATAGTATTATAACATATGTGTTCACCTAGTTACTAATCTTCTTTATCCTATTATGACTATCTAATGCATGGCATATATTCACTTACGTTACGTAAGTATTTTGTCAAACTAGAGCACAAAAATTAACCTTATAACGCGGAAATTGTTCTCGCTTCATGATTCACCAATATTGTAATAATTTCTAGAGTTGATCTTGTTTTTATTTTTTTAATATCCAACAAGAAAAACGAAAAAAATATATGAATATCTATAACAAAAATATTAATCAAAGACGATATGCATTAGCTTCGGGTAAATATATTTCAATTCTCAACTAGTTGGTTAATGATGTCTTGTCTTAGTTAGCTTGTTTGCTCAAGATTATTTACTATAAGATGTTATTTCTTGTTCTTTCCCTCTCTCTATATATATACAGGTCTAATGTTGACATGAAATATAAAACTACTACTGTTTTAGACATGGAAAATGAATATTTTAAGATATTCTACATGATAATTATGAAATTTTATATGACAATTATTATATATATATATATATATATATATTTATATATTTATATTGTTCCAATAATTGAGATGTCTTCTAAGGATAAAATTGTGACGGAATACAAACTTTAAAGTGGACCATACCTTGGATGCATGGTGATTAACCCTAGTGATGTCACTTAGTGAACTTGGGACCGAACGTCCACTGTAAAGCCGATAACGAGGTTCTAAGACAAATCATCGATTTCTTAAGCTCTCCATTAGGATGAACAATCATTTTCCTTGGACCTCGACTAGGGGTCTTATATTCTTACCATGCCAATCGCTTAGGAGTCAATGTCAAAGGCAGTTTAAATACTCATTTCATCCTTCGGTACACCTTTTAAGGAAAACCGTGATGGTGCTCTAGGTTCCGAAAGGAACAATATCTCAGATGCGGAGTGATTGAACCTCCCAATGATAGTCGACGAACTTGGGATCGAAACATTGACTCCCATCTTGAGATCGATAACGAGGTTCTAAGACGAACCATCAATCCCTTAAGTCCTCAATTGAAGATGAACATTCTCCTTAGACCTCAACTAGGGAGTTTATGTTCCTATCATGTCCAATAGTTTCACATTGTTTAAGACTAAACCGTGACGGAACTCCAAAGCAGACAATTCTTCATATATATATATATATATATGATAATTATCCCTAACAATGATAGTCTATGAACTTAAAATCAAAACATTGAATATATATATATA
>Ga0214545_1002402_pt1 | contig 36015 bp, 13 predicted proteins | sample CNSS4metaG_FD_160064 | JGI IMG/M metagenome (GOLD analysis project Ga0214545, IMG submission 160064) | Root nodule microbial communities from cowpea collected in UCLA plant growth center, Los Angeles, California, USA - CNSS4 | ecosystem: Host-associated > Plants > Roots > Nodule | place: USA...
AGTCTCGCTTGAGCGAGACAACATTCTTCATCCCAAAGAAAGCCTCTCGCTTGGGCGAGATGTGCTGAAGCCAACATCTCGCTTAGGCGAGCAAGAGTACTTCAAGCTGAAGAAAGGATCTCGCTTACGCGAGATTGGCAACATCTGAGCTCGCCTGGGCGAGAATGGCTACAAGAGAGGGTCTCCAGTCTCGCTTAAGCGAGAGTCTGCGTCGCTTAAGCGAGAATGGCGGCAGTTGCTTTAGCTTAGGCGAGAATGCTTTGGTTTGAGCGACCTTGACAACATTCCTTCCCTATTTTCTCTGTTTCTTGCTTTCTCCTTCATTCTTCTTGAGTTCTCTTTAATCTTTCCTGAAAAACACACAAAATAGGATCAAACGATTTCTTTAAATCAAAACTTGGAAGCATGTGATTGAAACTTAGATTTAGGGAGAATCAATATGAAATGAACACCCATTAAAAGCATAAGTTCCAGATTTTGTTATGAATCTTTACTGAATTTTGACACTTATCATGTGCTAAAAATAGTATCTTGTATCAAATTGTAATTTAAAAAAATTATTTTTTAGTATTTTTTTAAATATTTTTTTGGACTTTTTTTTCCATGTCTCAAATTGAAGTTGTGCCACGTGGATCTGTTAGTATAATATGACAATAGTAGTGTGACATAATAATATCATGTGTCAGAGTCTTAATTCAGTCCATATATTTATTGTTTTGATTAAAGTTAGTCTTTAGACTAGAACAATGTTGTTCTTTTTTAAATTGAGAATAAATTTATTTTTAATATAATATTTATGGTGCTATTTTATTAAATATTTCTATAAATATTTTTGAACTAATGTTAACTATATTAGTGGATTTCATTTAAATGAATTACTTTTAAATAAATTTTTTTAATGTTCAACTATATGAAAACTATTATATAAAGCCACGTGGATGTGTGAGTGTAATATGACAATAGTAGTGTGACATAATAATATCATGTGGATGTGTGAGTGTAATATGACAATAGTAGTGTGACATAATAATATCATGTGGCAGAGTCTTAATTCAATCCATATATTTGTTGTTTTGATTAAAGTTAGTCTTTAGACTAGAACAATGTTGTTCTTTTTTAAACTGAGAATAAATTTATTTTTTATATAATATTTATGGTGCTATTTATTAAATATTTTTATAAATATTTTTGAACTAATTTTAACTATATTAGTGGATTTCATTTAAATGAATTACTTTTAAATAAATTTTTTTAATGTTCAAGTATATGAAAACTATTATATAAAATTGTTTTTGTTTAAAATAGTTCAAGTATATAAAAGCTATTAAATTTATTAATATTAATAAAAATTTTAGACATATAAAAATTTACACATATATATATATATATAGTTATTAATTAAACAAGTTTAGATAAATAAAAATTTTATTTTAATTAGTAAAAATATATGTAAAGATGTTAGAATTTATTTAAACATAATTTCAGAAATATTTAATAAAAATATAAATATAGGATTTGTGCAAAAAGTGCATTTTATCCCACTTTAAAGAGGAACACATGTTTCATTTTAAGAAAAATGAACTAAATTAATATTTTGTTGCCTAGCAGTATCACATTACACACCGACATGTCACAATGTCACGTGATACAATTTTAATTTATTCTATAAAAAGTTTTTTTCAAAAAAAAATTGTAAAATAAAAAGATATATTACTAACTACAAAAATTTAATTGTATCAAATTTTCACAAAATAAAACTAAATTTAGATAAAAAACTGAAAAATGAACTAGTCATACTCGATTCGATACATAAAGCCCAATTATTAATTACACCTAATAATCATTTTCTATCAGACAATAATTTCTCTGGAAGCGGACTTGTAATGAATGGGTAATAAACAAGAAACATCTTAGACTGTTGGATCAAATACGAAAATGTCTCTATCTGAAAAAGAGAGTTAAGCATTGAGGCCTGCGGAGAAGCTGAATTAAGGACTTACCTATAGATGGGCTGAATCACGAGGGCCGCTTGAATAAAGTTCAGTTTAAGTGTGTATAAATCGATTTGGTAGTCAATTATTTTACTATTATTTGTGATGAAAAACATTTAAAAATATATCCCTAAAAAATCAAGTTTCTAAAATATATTAGAATATCCTGAAAATTAAAATTTGAAAATAATTATATCTAAAATTTAAATTTTAAAACATTTTTTTTATATAAATTCAGTTGTTATTACATTTTTTTTAATCTTTCTAGTATCCAAGTATAGATCAATTAACAATAAATTTATCAGTTTCAATTTTAGATCGATAACTCATAAATATGCACGAATCTGCACACTCATTTATCATTTATTAAAGGGTTAAATTTGTTTTTGTCCATCAAGTTTAAGTGAATTTTGGAATTAGTGTCTTTTTAAAACTTTATACCAATTTAGTCCTTTATTTTTAGAAATACGTGGATTTAGTCCTTCTTACCAAATTTTTTTAAGTTTATTTGACATTTTAAATGCATTTTATGATGATATTTGAGTTAATATTAAAGCAAAAATGTATCAAACAGTATAAACAATTCAAATATTATCATAAAATGCGCTTGAAACGTTAGATAAACTTAACAAAATTTGGTTAAAAGGACTAAATTCACTAATTTTTAAATATGAAGGACTAAATAGATCGAAAGTTTTGAAGAGGGACTAATTCAAAATTTCACTTAAACTTGAGGGACAAAAAACATATTTAATCCTTTATTAAAATATTGGAAGAATAGCCATAATGATGTTAATTAAATATTAAAAATAGCGGCTAAGGATTGTTGTTAACATATTGAGAACTAATAAATCATTTAGAAGTATATTTTTTAATTAAATATGATCTTGTCCTCACTTATTTAATAAGTTTTCTATGATGGTTTGTATTGGATGATTCTTATATAGATGAATATTTCTTATAGGTTCTCTGTGTTGAGTTTAAAATCATCATTCCAGAAGCAAAATTTGTGATCACTGAATCTAAAATGAAAAACTTGTTTGAATATACATATTATAGAATTATATGCTTTGATTTAAATATATTAGAATATTTAAGTATAGGACATGGATATGTGTTAGACACAAATATATAATTCAAATTGAAATATTAGTGTATCATAACTTCACACTAAGTAATTAAAAAAATTTAGAAAAGGAATTGTTCATGATTACTTTAAGCTATCAATTTATTTAAAATTATCGATGGAGTTGACTTTAAAATAATGAAACATTAATTTTAAATCATTTTAAAAGTATACTCAACTAACTATTTTTTTTTTTCAAAGTAAGATATCAAATTGTACATAAATAAAATGATAGATAAAAAATTATAACTCAACTTCTGATAAACAAATTAAGCTTGATCATTTTTATATAACCCACTATAGGGTATGACAAGCAATGAATTAGTCCGTAATAGATATTTTTGCAGGCTCTAATGTAACCTTGTCGCATAGTTAAACATGTTACGTAGCATATAATGGAATTAAACATGTTATGTATCATGTAATGGAATGTAGAATGAAAGTAATGTGAATAAAACATTATTAATATTCCGTATTCGGTAACAAAAGAAAAGCTAAATTAATCAAATTGTTCTATTTTTTTAAGAAAAAAAAAAAAAAACCATCATGGCTTCGAGAAGCATGAGCTATGAAGCATCTTCTCTGAGTTTGCTCTGTGTTTCTGGATAAATGACGTATTTGTTATAAGGAATCAAATAAGAGGAAGACAAATTTGGCGTCCAAGAAGAATAAATTAATCTTAGGATGGAATAGAAGTTTCTCAACAATTATCCAAAGATTATATAGCAAGAAAAATAGAAAACAATGCATTAAAGCTTCATTGATGTCACTTTGGTATCTCAGCCTTTGTCTCTTGTGTCGAGTGTTTATTCATACAATGCTCCTATATGTTAGCAAAAATGGATCTGGCTTTATTAATATTTGATGAAGCTTGCAAGATTCAACTTCAGATTTTTGTCGGAGGAATAACTTGATGAGAGCTTCATTTATATTTCTTTCTTCTTCTCCAAAATATCTTTTCACTCATCTTTTACCATTTTTATTAGGTTCTTTTATATATTTAAAGAACTATATACGTAATTGTAATTTTCTCGATAAATTATACCTAATTAAAAAAATAATTATCTTTATAAAATTTAATTTGAGACTTCAAGTAAGTAAATAACCAAAGTTTCTCCAAACTAATTTATAATGGTCTTTAACCATTCATATTAAATTCATTACTTATCATATAAAAATGATTTAATTTGAATTGATCGAATTTAATTCAATCATAAATAAAACTTGATTGGTATAGTAGCATTCAGGGATCCCGAATTTGATACTCGCTTGACACATGTCCTCTGACTAACTATGAGTCTCTTTACACCTATCTTTTTAGCTAACTTTATTCCGTCAAGCAAAGTTTCATCTTCTGCGATTATTAAAGGCCTTAAAAGTGAATTTGAGGGATTGTTCAATAAGCACTCTAGTTGACCCCTCTAACAGTATGCAAACTCCACTTCCCTACACATTTGAGGCACCGGTCACTGACAAGATCCACGTGCTATCTTCTTCCAACGAAGCAGGGGAACTAAACTCGATGAAGTCGGCTAACACTTGAGCTTTGATAGGACCTTGGGGTTCGTACGAGATGTCACACTTTGACAATTCCACTACCCATTTCAACATTCATCCCTCCAGGTCAAGTTTATGTAGAATCTGTCATAAAGGTAAATTCGTCTTTATGATGATTGAATGGATCTGGAAGTATTGTAGTAAGTGCCTAGCCATTGAGACAATTGCCAATGCGACTCTCTCGATTATCTAATATCGACACTTTGCTCCCTGTAGTACCTTACTTATAAAGAACATTATTCGTTGTGCATCCTTTCCCTCTTGGACTAGAACCGAACTCACAACCTGATTGGAAATAGTATTATACAAAGTTCGGGGTTTACTAGCTTTGGGCCAACTTAGAACTAGTGGGGTGGTTAAATACTCTTTCGGGTTAGGAAACGCTCGCTCACATTCCTTTGTTCACCTAAAAGGTCCCTTCATCTGTAAGCATTGGAAATACTGTAACCCCCTTTCTCCCTATAAGACCCAAGAAATATAATTAATTAAATAATCAATTAATTAATAAATGCAGATAGTGAGAGTCTTTATGGCATTTAATGCTAACTTGTATGATGTGGAAAAGTGTTAGCTCAAATGGTTGAGAGCACTTGGTTATTATGAGTGGACTTAGGTTTGAGTCTAGTGTATGCCATTTGTGTGTTATTTAATTGATTATTATTTTAATAATAATAGGCTTGATCATGATGCGTGATAATATAATCATAGATTTATAGGAATTATCATGAAACATGTATTGGTTTAATTGCTAAACGAAAGGATTTTGGACCTATAGTTCGCACACTTAAGGGTGTGAAGCCCGTTGGGTACATATGAATTTTTGCGCAAAAACAAAATAAGAATGATGAAATTGTTATATACAAAGAACAATTGGTTGCCCTTGGTTTTTCGCAAAACCTATTATTTATTTGTGAAAAGATATATTCACTAGTATTGGATGCAACAACATTGCAATGTTTGGTTATCCTAGTTGCATAACAAGGTCTGCATTTACATCTAATGGATAATGTTACACTCTATTTATACGATTCTCTTGAGAATGATATTTATATGAAAATCCCTGAAGGATTTAATGTGTCGAACAAGGCAAATTCTAAAGATGGTTATTCAATAAAATTGAACAAGTCTTTTTATTGATTAAAGCAATCAGGACGTGTGTGGTATAACCATCTTATTGAGTACTTATTAAAAGAAGGATATAAAAATGATCATTTTTGGTCCTTGTATTTATATGAAAATATTAGAAAATGAATTTGCCATAATTATTGTTTATGTAGATGATATAAAAATCGTTGGAATCTTAATGAGCTCATAAAGATAATTGATTGATTAAAAAAAGAATTTAAGATGAAGGATCGTTTAAGGGCAAAGTTTTGTTTAATATTAGAAATTGAGTATTTAAATAAAGGTGTTTTTATACATCAAGAGGCTTACATAATTAAGGTGCTTAAAATATTCTAAATAGACAAGTCACATCCATTATGCACTCCAATAGTTGTGAAGTCGTTATATGTTGATAAAGACTCTTCTTAAACCTTTAGAAAACGATGAATATCTTCTTGATCCAGAAGTACCATATCTTAGTGTCATAGGAACACTAATGTATCTTGTTAATTATACCCGACCTGATATTGCATTTACTGTAAATTTGTTAAGCAAGATATAACTCTTCAACTACAAGAAGAAACAACATTGGAGTAAGCCATATACTTCGTTACCTTAAGGGTACTACGAAAGTGGAATTATTTTATCCAAATGATTCAAAATCATATCTAATGGGTTATGTAGATGCATGTTATTTATTAGATTCTCACAATGTCACAATGGTAGCACAATGATTTCATGGCGATATGTGAAAGAGACCTTAACAAAAAATCGTCAAGTCATTCATAATTTTTAGCATCACATGAGAAAAGTCGTGAATATGTTTGGTTAAGGTCTATAATTCAACATGTCCGACAAGCTTGTGGTCTATCCTCGAGAAGAATGGAATCAACAACCATAGATGAAGATAATAGTGCATTGTTCAATTAAAAAGATGATATAGAGATCCAAAAGATTCGTTCATGTGAAAATGTAGCAGACTTATTAGCAAAGTCTTTGTTAAGGAGAACTTTTGAGCAATTAGTTCACAAGATTGGACTCTGTCATCTTAATTATGTAAGTTTACATCAGGGAGAGAAATAAAATATGAAATGAAAAATATTATATTGAAAAATATAGAATGATGTACTATTTTTCCTTCACTAGGTTTTTATCCCAAAGGGTTTAACAAGGCACATTCTCTTATCGATGGACACCCAAAAGGGAGTGCTATGAATTAATAGTCATCCATTGATTTGATATAGTTACTCATTAGATTAATATGATTGATACTCATATAATTCATTACTCTTTATGTAAATATTTGTATTAACTAATTGATTTGTATCTTTATGGGTTACATGTTGTATCTATAAATAGGACTCTTCCTATCAATAATAAGACACATAGAAAAGTTACTTTCCATTCTCTCATTCTCTATTCTTCCTTTTCTTCTTTTCTCTATTATTAGCTTTATTTTATAACACTTATTAATAATTCTTACAATACAATTTATTGTCTCTTGATAGAGTCAAAGATGTTAATCATCCTTGAACAATAGTTTTTGTTGTTTGCTTAGGAAAATCTTATTTTCATAAAAGTAGGGTAAAAAGAGTGTTTTAGTGGTCTTTTATTGCCAATAATTATGTTCCCTTAGAATCTCCTTTTTATAATAAATTTGATTTGCCAAGACATCCTTTATCTTTGCTAATTTGTAAGTTGAACCCTTACCTCCAATTTTTGCTTATTTGTAGAGAGGCCACTAGTCAAACCAAAGGCAGTGTTGAGTTTCCCTCTCCAAAACGCGTGTTTCATTAAAAGTATGGTAGATTCCTTATTGCTAAAACAAAGAATAGATAACACCCCTTTGATGTGCATGAAACAAGTTGATGTGCGATCAAGAGTAAGGAAGACTAAGTCTGAAAGCTGACCAAGAGCGCGATAATATGATATGAAGGAAAGGAGCCAACGCAAATTGAATGGATGAAAGCTGATCTAGAGGTATGAACGTGGCAGAGTCGTGATGAATGAGTGGAAGGAAAAGTCAAGTTGATTAAGGGCATCGAAAATGGGTTTAAGGTTGCGATTCTGAAAGGATCATCATTAGGCAATTTTTGGGTTTTCTTTTCTAATTTGTTTTCCTTTTCTTGGGGGGTTTAAAAGGGTTAGAGTCAAATTTTGTGGAGAGAGCTCTAGCGTGTGTGCGAAGAGAGATTTGTCGAGAGGCTAGGGTTCATGTTCGTGTTTGAGTGTTCTTGGTGTGAGCGAGGGAGAGAGAGTGAATTGTAAGGGGGTTTCCTCTTCTTTGACGAGCACAAAACAAACTTCAAAGATTAGGTTTCCTCTAGTATGTTGGGCAGTTTCATTTGTTCAATCACAAGCACAAAGTGGTCAAGATTGGGTTAAGTGAGACTCTCTTCACCATCTTAATTTTAGAACTTTTCTTAGTCTCGTGTACTTTAATGATTTCAATGAAATACACTGGTTTCCTTTCATTTATGATTTCCAGCTTTCAATTTGGTTGTTTAAGCTTTGATTGCGTTTAAGTTTTCTTGTCTTTAATTTCTGAAGTTTTAAATTCCATGTTATGATTTCTACCTTTAATTCTGGAGCAATTTAGATTTCCTCTACTGCTTTCCAAGTTTAATGTTCATTTTATGATGCTGTGATGGTGTTTGAGCTTGGATCATATTTTGCACATAATTTTTGTTCCTTTTAGGAATCCATGTGACCCCAAAGTGGGCATAACCTCACAAGATGTCTTCTCGAGTACAAAGATGATCATAGGTTGATCACCAAATCAATTTTCAGTTAGTCATTATGGAATTTTTGATTCTTATTTTTCCTTTGATGTTTTAAGATTATGCATTAAGTTACCTTTACTATCTTGCTTTAATTTTCTAAAGTAAATAGTTTGGATTCTTGTTTTCTTGTTAGTGATTTTGAATGGGAAAATCATTTCCATGAATATTTAGGTTTTGCATTTGCATCTGCATCTTTGTTACATATTTAAGCCATTTTTAATTGCATTGTGCACACACATCTCTGCCTTGAATCCTGCTGTCACATGGAGTTTGAACATTATCCTCATTTAGCTTTACATTGCACCTGAATGAAATTTATTGCATTGGGTGTGTTGGTGTTGTGTCTTAAATGCTGATTCTGTCTAGAGTTGTGTGCACACATAGCTAAGTTGTTACTACTGTAGTTTTCAGTTCATGTTCCCAGTTCTGCATATGCACTCTCATGACTGTGCTGTCAAGCTTTCACTGTTATGCCTCAATTTAATCTGATACTTCTGGTCACTTTTCTACTGTTGTTATATGCTTCAAGTAATGAATTAGTTGAGATGTTGCATTAGCATGATTTCTTGCACTTTCATGAGTGTGAACATGGCTGCATTTGACTGAATTTCTAGCTTGAGACCATATGAATATTATGCTTTTAATGTTAAACACGAACTAGTACATGGCTTGAATTCTGGATCAACTTAGAATTTTACTCCTCTTTACTTCACTCACACAACATTTTCGATCATCTTAGCTTTGCATATTCATAAACCTGGCCATGTATATAGCAATCATCTAGGTTCATCTTCATGGTAATTAAAGTCCATTTCAATTCCTCATTCCAATATGTTCTGTGCATTCTGCATTCTAACCATAATCCATTCCTTGCATTCATTTTCATTCTAGATTAGTGTTGAAATCTCTGCTGCCATTTTCCATTATTTAGTGATCATTCTGCACTTGTTAAAGTTTATAATCCTCTCATTAATGCACATCATCTTGGTCTTGTCTCAAGTCCATTTTACATTCACCACTCACATTCCATCTAGACACTTTCTAATTGCATTTAAACCATAAACCATGCATTGCATTCATAGCATAGTTTCATTCATGCTTTTAGTTTAGTTTTTAACTAATACATTTTTGCTTTCTTTATTTTTCATTTTAATTTTCCCCCTTTGTTTTATTTTATTTCTTTTCAGCGAGATTAAATTACGCAAGCTATACTTGATATGCACCATTTTCCTTGGATTCGATCCTAAGTCAATTTCCCTATACTTCATTAAGGGTATAATTTAGGTTTTTTTTAACTCTAAACGATTGAAAATATGAGTTAACAAAATGTTTACGTCTTTAGTTAAAACTGCAGTAAAGGAAATCTAAATTGCTCTAGAAATAAAGGCAGAAATCATAACATGAAATTTAAAACTGTAGAAATTAAAGACAAGAAAACTTAAACACAATCAACGATCTACGGAAAACTCCTATTGGATTTGCTTTTATCATGTAATATGAACAAAACAAAATACTTTCTTCAACAATATATCTTTCAATCATTGAAACTTTTGAATGATATTGTTTTTTCAAGTACCCTTTCAAAATCTTCATATAACATTCAATAGGATACATCCATCTTAGGTATACTGGTCCACATAACTTGATTTCTTTTACCAAATGAACAAACAAATATACCATGATGTCAAAAAGGATGGAAGGAAAAACATCTCTAGCTGACACTAGATGATAATAATCTTACTTTGAAGTTCATCTAATTTTACAGGATCAGTGGCTTCACTACAAATTGAAGAGAAAAATAAACACAAACAAGTTATAGTTTGTCTAACATTTTTGGGTAAAATTCCACGAATAGCCACTGGTAGCAATTATGTTATTAAGATGTCGCAATGATGAGACTTCAGGCCAACAAGCTTTAAGCCCATCATCGACACTAAACTCTTAATATTTGAAGAGTATCCTTGTAGTACCTTGACACTCTTTAGGCAAAGACAAAAACTTATCTTTTCTTGTCTAGACATAGTGTAACATGTAGGGGGCAAATAAGTACGCTTACCAACTTCCATTGGTGCCAATTCTTCTTAGATTTTCATTTCAAACAAATCCAAACGAGAATTTACTCTATCTTTTGTCTTTCCTTGAATGTTAAGTAGTGTACTAATCAAGGTATCACACACATTCTTCTCTACATGCACTACCTCTATGCAATGTCTCTAACATAACTTTTACCAATATGGAAGATCAAAGTATATTGATTTTTTTCTTCCAAGGGCTCATTGTAGATGACTTCTTGGATGTTTTCTCAAATATATGATATACTTTATTAACTTTTTGCATGAATTTGAAGGCTGTAAGATCCGCTAAATTAATTAATTAATTAATAAATACGGGAAGTGGGAGCCTTTATGACATTTAATTCTGACAAGTATGATGTAGAAAAGTACTAACTCAAGTGGTTTAGAGTACTTGGTTGTGTGTGAGGACTTGGGTTCAAGTCCTATGTATGCCATTTATGTGCTATTTAATTTATAATTATTTTAATTATGTAATTGTTTTATATAATATGTTGGTTGTGGTGCATGATATTATATTCTTAAATGAGTAAGAATAATCACAAAACATGAATTGGTTGAGAAGGAAGATTAGGGTTAGGGTTTCTGATATATATGTTTATTTTGTTAGCTGATTGTGTAAAGAGGAGAATGTGATATATATGTTTATTGGGAGAAGATTTTATCAAAGTTTTACTAATTATGTATTTTAAGGATTTTTGTAAACATTTGGAGTATTTGAGCATAGTTTTTATATATCTTAGAATTTTATGAATTATAAAATTTGAGTTACATTATATCGTAATAATAATTTTCTCGCATTTTTGAGAAATGAAATTAAATGCAGTTTTATTATTATTTATTTATTTTATTAATTAAATTCGTAATATCCGACTATGATGTTACAAAGGCCAAACAATGGAATTGGTGCATCATCATTCTCTTGATGTTCACTGAATGCTTTTCTTAACATTCGAAAAGGATGATTAGATTGTAAAACTCTCAAACGACGCAAATATATTATCTTCCTTCTATGTTTGAATTGGTGAGCTGCAATGTTTTTCTCATATATAGGGCATGCTTTATGACCCTCGACATTGTACCCTGAAAAATTATTGTAAGCTAGGAAGTCATTAATGGTGCAAAATAACATTTCATGCATCATGATAGTTTTAGAAGCAAAAAATCAATTATTTGAACCTCATCAACCCACAACAACTTCAAGTCTTCAACTAGTGGACTGAGATAAACATTTATGTCATTTCCAAGTTGCCTTCAACTAGCAGTGACAGTAGTAGCTATTAGCACAAGTGACCTTAGTGCATGGATTTGATGAAGCTAATGCATGAGATAATGTGTGGTTGATGAAGAATTGATGTGATTCAAGCTTGAGGTATGATGAATCTGGAATTGACGTGAAGATCACAAAGCTTGAAGTTTGGACTCAATTTGTAGATTGTAGGACATATGTATAGATGTGTTTTTCAATCTATTAAAAAGGGTTTTAATAGGTTAAAAGGCTTGTTGCATATAGTTCTAATATGAATGTATTCAACTAGTTAAATTGTTATACAATTGAGTGATTTCACTTAAGTCAAGTGAAATCAACAGATTGTACGAACAAATCAACTTGTCCTAGTATGAATGTATTCAATTAGTTGAATTGTTATACAATAGAGTGATTTCACTTAAGTTAAGTGAAATCAACAGATTGTACGAACAAATCAACTTGTTGAGTTCACTTATGATCAAGCTATATTAGATGGTTTTTTAGAGAGTGGAGTAACTTTTGAGATTTCTGAACGCGAAACAATGAAACCAATTTGGAAAGTTCTCTCTCTCTCTCTCTCTCTCTCTGAATCACACAATGTACAACTCGTGAGTGGAAGATCTTTGTATCTTGGAGAAAATTTTGCTTCGTTTTGAAGCTTGAAGAATGCATTTTGGTTGGCTATGGAGAGCCACCCCTAGAGTGTGTTTGGATAGAGTATTTTAATGAAGTAATTCATTTTTTTGAAGAATTTAGATTTCTTTGTAATGAAATGCTTTGTTTGGATAGATAAATTAAAAAACATTTCAAATGCAAGCATTTTTTTGAAGGATTTCAATTAGCTAAATTAGTAGAAATTCAAATACCCTCAAAATAGGTGGAATTTGAAATTCTTCTCACTCAACCTCACATCTGGGTCTGCCCGTAGTTGGGTCTGCCCGACCCATCTGGGTTGTCGAGCATGTTTCCAAATTTATCATGAACTCAAAACATAATTAAGCGTAAAATAAATATTGTTAAAATTAAATTTTATCTGACAATAAATTCAATTTTTTTTTCAAACAAGAAATTGAAATTTCAGGTATTTTAATTTCCTTATCCAAACAAGTTATTTAAAAAATGAATGAAATTTAATTACAAGCAATTCAAATACAAAGCATTTCAATTTCTAAGCATTGTTGAAATACTCCATCCAAACACAAGTCCAAGGTTTTATTGTTCTTGTGCTTCTAGGTGTTTCCTGGTATAATTCTAGGTCTGCAAGTGGGATATTGCAGTGTAGGGTTAAGATTATTGTGGGATTCAAGAATCTTGGTATTTTTGTTATATTCAAAAGTGTCATCTTTGAAGGATTTTCTAATTCTTTTGATATAATGTTGTATCATGCTCAAGTTGTCCTAATATACTAGATGTAGCTTAGATATTGAGTGAACCAGTATAAAAATTATTGTGTGATTCTCTCTCCCTTATCGTGTTCTTCTTTCAAATCTCAAGAAAACTCATTAAATAAATCTTTGTAAGGTTTACCTATGCTTTTATGTAACCTGGTGATATAACTAAATTTGTTATATCAATTAGAATCAATCTTGTATGGTAAAGCATGTTGTTTGAGTGAGTTTGGTGTTTTTCGTGTTTCTGCTGAATTTCCCATAATTTCAGCTGATTGTTTTATATTTAAATATGTTGAATCATATAGCATGAACAAATTAAACTATTTTTTTTTATGTTTTTCAATCGACTGAAATGTATGGTCCTGCATCAATAAACTTATGATTTGTTGGTCAATTGAATTCAAACAGAAAGAGTTTTTACAAGTTTTAATTGAGCATATTTTTAAGTACTCAACTAATTTATCCATCTTTTCTTGGTTAAGAAAGACATCTTAAACCTAAAGTAGCATGGAGGTGTGGAGGAGAGCGGAGGGAAGGGATGGAAAGGGAGTAGTGGTGTGATAGCAACGACGAAGATTTTGGTTTGGCAATTACCAGAACGAAAAAAGGGAAGGAAAGGGAAGAGAGTGGCGATAAAACGACAACACAGTATGGATGAGTGTGGAGGAAGGAGATAATATTGACAATAAAAAGGAAAGGAAGGGAGTGAGGGAGTGTCCAAAACGGTGTTCGCAGTGGCGCAACAAAGGAGTGAAAACAGTGGGACCTTCATAAAATTTTGCCTAAATTTACCCTAGGGAACCATTTAGGCTTCAATTATTTGTAAAATAAAGGCCTATATTCGAATAAGCTTTGATTATGCTAATAACCGAAGCCTAAAGGCTACTACTAAGATAAAAAAAATTTAAGTGACAATTTTGAAATTTTAACTTTTAGGTTTCGGTTCCCTAGTAGCCGAAGCATATAGACTATATAGGCTTTGGTTCCTCGATAACTAAAGCCTATATCTCTCGTTTAGATAAAACAATTGAATAATTTACTATAAGGATTATAATTAAAGATTAAAGTATCAATGTATATAACTTGACAATCAAATTAATTAAACATTCAAATTATTCAAATATTATTGATCAACATTCTAGCATTTAAAAATATGAAATTGTGAATATATATAATTAGTAGTAATAAATAAAATTATTAAAAAGCATTAAAAAAAATTGTAAAAAAATGTTGGTAGGTTAAGTTGGTCAACCCACCCTCAACCTAACTCAAACCCGTTTAACTTGGGGGTTAAGTGAGCCAAATTGAATTCAATCCACTTTTAAAAAATCTAAATTTTTCTCAACCCAACCGACTTGAACCCGTGGTGAGCCAGGTCAAGCCGGGTTAACTCATGGGTTGAAACTCATCTTAACATCTCTATTTTGCACGGAGATTAAATATCATAAACTATATTTAATTCGAATATATTTTTTTACCTTCCAAAATTTTAGCTCAAAATCTATCTATAATTTATTAAATATGTAATGTGATAATAAGAGAAACATAAGAAAACAACGAAGATTTAATATATTCGTATAGCCAAGATTATTATATTATAGCTATGAACCTATGTCTTCATCCTATCCTATGTAGAACTAGTAAATTATTGGAAAGGGGAATGCACTAATAATTATCATCATCTATATATATGTATATAAAAGGGAAAAATATATACACATTAAACATGTACAAAATTACCATTTGATCTGTTTCTTGGATTTTGTTTCGAAATAATGCGAAGGTTCGTGAGTGAAACTGTGATATTGTTCCATTGCTGTATCTCCATCCATCAAAAATTTCCTTTTAATGACTGACACGATAGCTAGAAGTACAGACAACATCACCTTCTTTTCTTTACACCACCACTCTTCCTTACCCTACTACCTTGCCTTCTCTTCTTTTTCATCTTCGCACGCAAAGGCTTTCATCACGCAAAGTGAAAACAACATAAATTTTGGAAGCCTTTCTTTTCTTCATCAACAAAAACCCTCACGTGCTCTTGTCTGACACCTCTCGTTTTTTTCCACCAACCTCAATCAGAAATTTCGAATGCCTTCAATTACTTGTCTCCTTCACTCCTTTTCTTTTAACCCCACCATGCACCCTCCTAATTAAACTCTCGCTGTTGTATTTGTTGAGGTTAGTGTTCATCTATATAATGTAAATAGAAGTGTTTTATCATACTTTGGTATCAATCAGGTTCTGTTATAGTGTTACAAAATACTTTGATGATAGAGGTAACTTCTGCTTTGCATGTGTTACGTACGTTTTAAAATTAATCTTCGTAGGAGTATGTTTATTTTACACAAATATATCTACAAAATCTTCAATCATTCAAGTATTTATATACATTGTATATAAATATCGCTTGTAAGTATTGCTTATCTAAATTGTACATAGCTTATAAGTTTTGCATATTTTGAGATTTGTTTGTAATTAACTTAATGTTATAAAGCTCGTTTAAAATGATATTTACTCGTGATTTATAATAAGTAAAAAATGTTTCACAACGTGCAACTTAATAAAAAGGTAAATTAATGTTTACCTGTGAGTTTTAAGCATAATTTAATGTTACAAAAGATAAATAAAATAAAGTTTGGATTCATTGATATTTTGTTAAGTTATCTTTATTTATAATCGATGTGAAATTTTCAACACATTATTTATACCAAGACACATATATCTTAGTGTAGAACTAAACATGAATAAATTATTCAATAACGATTCAATAATATGTGATATAATAAATTCAACAAATAATAAATATTGCTAAAATATACTTCATATAATTAAGATATTATTTGAAAAGGTAAATTATAAACTTAACTCAAATTTATAAAAATTAATTTGTAAAATAAAGTTTATACACACTTATGATAAATATATCTTATTTTAGTTGATATAGCATCTCTAATATTTCTATTAAGATATCATTTACATCTTACTTGTAGGCTATAATCTAACTATACATGAAATATTTCGAAAACAAAAAACTTCTCTTTCTATAAACTTTCTTCTATCAAAAAGTCTTGAAATTGTGTGCATCCCGTTGCTCTTTTTTGTTTGGGATCACTGTTTTCAAAGAAATGGAAAATGAAAATGATTGTATTTTATGTTTGATTTGGAAGATCGAGAAAAGAATGGATAAGATATGTCTGACGCGAAAGGCATGTTTTTCTACCTTACCACTTTCTTTTCCCTGACTTTCCTTTTCCGTCTTTCCCGTGGATTTTGAATTTCTAACCCCTAAATCTTTTCCTTCCCCCCTTTAACCCTCTTCTCTTCTTTCATCACGTTGAGACAAAAAGAGGTTTCTTGCATTTGGGATTTGGTCTTCGTCTATGGTTGCTGCTACTGTCCTTTTTCCCTTCTTGCAGATTTGCTAGGGATATGCAAATCAAACAACTTCTTTCTGCACCATGCTTTCCTTTCTTTTCTTCACTTTCCAATATACACATCTTATAATTAATATATATATATATATATAATACATAACCATAGCATAAACATTATTAGTTATTAATCCATTCTGTAAGATAAATTAAACATTAAGATTGTTGTTGGTCTTTTGTCACTGACTAATTACTAGTAAATCACCACTTTTTATTTAATTTCATATTTGACAAGTTTAACGTTTAGTGTCAAAAATATATTGAAAGCTATATCAACTAAGAATATCATTAAAATATAATATATAATAATACAAACCTAAATTATTTTACGATTAATGCATCAAAGTTGTAATAATGTCATCTTTAGATTGCATGAGGCAATATATTGTGTCCTATATTTAGAGGATCTTAATTAATATCTACGTATTTAACATATCCTCTTTGTCTCATCAAGAATTTAGTATTTTTTTTATGTATGCAATTTGCTATAATCTATATGACTATTTCAAATGCCACCAACTCCAATGAATATAACTTCTTTCCCATAATGTTCCGTGGCTATTTGAGAAAGATAACCATTTAATAAATATTTCGGATATGCATGGAAAATTAAAATATATTAGTTTTTAATAAAAATAATAATATTTTTACAGTATTTTATTCTTTAACTTTTTAGTTTATTTATTAACAGATATACTCTGCATGAATAGCTAAATTGACCAGGACAATTTCTCGCTCATTTTTTTTAAATAAAACATTCTAAAATTTAGCAATGTATTCTAACTATTTTGTTATTTCAAACATTGCTTTCTTATACTTTTATACGAGTAATTAAAAAACAAAAGAAATTGAACTGTAACTACACTGTATGAAACTATTAATCAGGTAGAATTGATCAAAATATCATGTGTTTTCGTTGACAACTTTTTTGAGGAGTTTATTTATATGATGAGTAGAAAATTGAATTGTATACTGATGTGGACAAGGCTTATATTCACATTGGAAGATGCTTTGTGGATAATCCATTTTGTCCCAGTTTATCACCAACACTAGAAAAATCAAATTGAATAATCAAACACAAGTCCATTCCAAAATGGAAAACATAACAAATAAAATTTAGTTCACACAGGAGAAGTTAGGTCACCTTTTTGTTTGCATTCATTTGTCTTGGGATATGACGAGGTCTAAAAATTCTCATTGCAGAGGATCCCAATGTACTTGAGGAATATATGCTAGGAAAACCCCCTAATCCTTTGTACGAAGCTCTAATAATGCAAATTAGAAACATTTTTAGAAGAATAGGGTATCCAGGTTTCTTCGATTCCCTCAACCGATTAAAAAATATACATAAAATAATCAAACGTTCTAATTAACCATTACTTACTATGCATGGCATTGACTTTTGTTGTATCATTCAAATTCAGTGCATTCCAACACCTTATTCGTATCTTTGAATCATGATAAACGAATCTAAGCTTGATTTTGAATTATATATACATTGCAACCATAATATAACTCAACTAAAAAACTTACCTTTTTTTCTCTTTTTCCATGGGTAAAGACAGAAATTCTTGTGCATTTTTTCTTTCTGTTATGAAATACGTTATCACACACTAAATGAGTACATTTTTCTTGGCAAAAAATTGTCATAATTCAAGACTAACTGTTGCACTGAACCTAACCTATTAATATGTGTTTAAATTATATGTTTAGAACATGTCAAAACTGTACAACGTTAGGAAAGTGAAACGAAGTTAAGGAATAAAGGAACATGATATCTTGAAGGGGATTCAAGAAAACTGGTTGGGAAAATTAATAAAGACAATTTCTTGAGGACGGTACGTTTTGATTCCCATTGACACTGCTGTCTCATGTCTAATGCGTATGGCATCTTGCAAGCGTTCTCAACTACCGAAGGAGTAAGAATTAATCTAAAAGCCAAACATAGCATAGATTTTAAAAGCAGTCCAATAATAAAGACACATCAACGTGTTTTCCTAACCCCAAAAACACTGATTCTAGAGAATAAAAAGATACCCTTCTTAATCTCTCCGTCTTATTTGAAAACAATAAACAAGAAAAATCTCGTATTATCACTTTGTCGGTCTTGTTTATATATATACACACCATGTCACAACGCAAAGTTTGTGAGCTGTTTCCCAGGTAAAGCCAACAAACACGGAGAACATAGCACAACACTTTGTAATACGTTCTAGATCTATTGATCATTCTTCTTTCACATACAGATAAATGGAAGATTCAGAGGAAGAAGAGCTTCTAAATCTCACTCTTTCGGTTGCTGCAGGTGGAGAGAGGAAAAAGAAAGGAAGGACAAAAGATGATACAAATTCTCTTGTTATTCCTATGAAGTCCAGTGAAGGGTATGAAGGGAAGATCTTTAGGCTGCTACAGATGAGGGAGCTGATGCTAAGAGAAGATCACAGAAGAAAAGGAGTGGTTGAAGATGGGAATAATAATGGTCTTCCTTTGATTCATTTGCTTCTTTCAACTGCCACTTCTATTGATGAGAGAAACTACTGTGCAACTCTAGAGAATCTGATTGAGTTATATCAAACAGTTTCCCTAATAGGTGATTCAGTTCAACGTGTGGTGGCCTATTTTGCTGATGGTTTGGCTGCAAGGCTTCTCACAAGAAAATCCCCTTTCTATGACATGGTCATGGAGGAACCAACAAGTGAGGAAGAGTTTCTTGCATTCACAGATCTCTATAGAGTCTCACCCTATTACCAATTTGCTCACTTCACAGCAAACCAGGCTATTTTGGAGGCCTATGAGGAGGAAGAAGAGAGGAACAACAAAGCACTTCATGTCATTGACTTTGATGTCTCCTATGGCTTCCAATGGCCTTCTCTCATTCAATCACTTTCTGAAAAAGCAACCAGTGGCAACAGAATATCTCTCAGGATAACAGGTTTCGGGAACAACCTTAAAGAACTGCAAGAAACTGAGGCCAGATTAGTTAGCTTCTCAAAGGGTTTCAGTAACCACCTAGTGTTTGAGTTCCAAGGGCTTCTAAGAGGCTCATCAAGGCTCATCAATCTGAGGAGGAAGAAAAATGAAACTTTGGCAGTGAACCTTGTTTCTTACTTGAACACTTTGAGTAGTTTCATGAAGGTGTCGGACACATTAGGACTTGTTCATTCTCTTAGCCCCTCCATTGTGGTGTTGGTGAAACAAGAAGGTAGCAGGAGTCTGAAGACCTTCTTGTCAAGGTTCACTGAGTCTTTGCACTATTTTGCTGCCATGTTTGATTCACTAGATGATTGCTTGCCACTTGAGAGCGCTGAGAGGTTGAGGATTGAGAAGAAGCTTTTGGGGAAAGAGATCAAAAGCATGCTGAACTATGACATGGATGGTGTGGATTGCCCAAAGTATGAGAGGATGGAAACATGGAAAACAAGAATGGAGCATCATGGTTTTGTGGGAAGAAAAATTAGCTCAAAGTGTGTGATCCAAGCGAAGCTGCTTCTGAAGATGAGAACCCATTATTATCCTCTACAGTTTGAGGAAGAGGGTGGAAGTGGGGGTTTCAGAGTTTCTGAAAGGGATGAAGGAAGAGTTATCTCTTTGGGATGGCAAAATAGGTTTCTTCTCACAGTCTCAGCATGGCAACCAATTTGACAGAATAGATACTCCTTCATTCCTAGGTTCTAACTTTCATCATTTTGGTAAAAATCTGCACTCAAGATGATGAATTTTAACTTATATTTTTCTATATATTTCTTCGGCTAAAATATGTTAACGTTGTTGACTAGAAATATATATATAAAGAGCCTTTAGTACTACTTGCTAGATTGTCTAAGTAATTATTAAAGTAAATAGATGAAATATGTCAAAGCAAGTTATGTTTCTCTGCTTCCCGAGATTGGTTCGATATGAAGAACCCTAATTTAATTTTCCTTTTTCTTTCTTCTTTTAGCTAAAAACAGAAAACCCTAGTTTGAGCCATCGACATATCTATTGCCCAGAAATATAAATGTATAAACATATATTTATTAAAGTTATATATAGCTTCTCTTGAGTACTGTAGTAGCCATAAAAAGCGCATGGCAAGTGCTCTTGCTGATGAAATAATTGTGTACCTATATAAGTAATAGAAAATGTTATTATGTTAAGATATCAGATTTGTAAAACAGAATGTACAACGTTTGGTAAGATTTCATATAAAAGTATTAGTATTATGAAACTTATTTGTTGAGATTCTTTAGTAGCATTAAAACATGCTTGTAAAGAGGTAAGTATAGTTCGCTCTCAGAGCATATAATTTATTGTTTACAAGGTAGGTGGTGGATAACGTGTATATTAAATAATGGAGGGGGAAATCTTCATTTTAGGAATACTTTATATAGTAATTACTCATTTTCGGAAATAATAAACTATTTTGTCACAAAAACGATACTAAATATAGTGATAATAGAATTTCGGATGTATATATAAAATTTGTGTAGTTCTTTTAGTAATTAGCATAACATTCATCGAAGTATCTTTTCTAAATCCAAAACAAAAGTATGAAAAAAATTATTTATATAACGAATTATGAACATAATAAATATTATTAGGAAAGGCCAGTGATATTAAAACCCAGATGACGTGTTGTTGTTGGGAAGATAACAAAACAAATAATAAAAAAAAAAACAAATTAATTCTTTCCTTATATAAATAATATGTAAAACACTATGATGCAAAAAACAAAGAGAAATCCATTAACAGAAAAAAACTTCAATAAGAAAGAAATTATTCATAGGACTTAGTCTAGTAAAAACTTTCACTAATAATAATTAATGTGTAAGCCACAAAGTTCTCATAGGACTTTCATGAATCAATTGATAACTAAACAACAAAAATAATCCAATATATGACATGTGGTATAATTCTTCTCTAAGCTAGGTTCTCTTCGTACCATTTCACATGATACATTGATTGTTCTTTTCTTTTTCATTCTTGTAACATCCCATTTAATAAATAAACTTACTTAAATGATACGTCACACAATATAATATTACGAGCAAGGTTCGGAGCATAGAATCATTCCTTAAAGATGTCCAAACTTTATAAAAGGACAATTTTGAGGCACACCACGATGTCAATACAAGACAGGGTACAAAATCTAATAGTATTTAGAATTAAAGCCCAAAGACAAGAAATACGTGGGCTATAGCCCTAAAGAAAAGCCCAGCCAACATAATCCAGCTCAGACAAGCTATGCAGCGGAACCTCCATCACCCTGATGACCAAAGTGTTTCTCACATCTGCTCACATCAACAAGTTGATGATCATCGCAAAAGAGAAAAACCACACCAGACAAACATACAACAAACAAAAGGGTAAGCTAGAGTAGAAAATCATTCATCTCACAGTTGCAGGCAATTTAATAGTTCAAGATGCATATATCAACCAATCATGTTATGACTCCTCAAAAAATATACTAAGACTCAGACACGACTCATCCGGATACATATAATTAGTCAGATTCGGCAGATGCTTACACTTGTGGTGGATTTCCGCTCACCCCCGAGCTGCTCACCCTCGGGCTAAGTGTTACAATGTCTCAACCCCCACACACAAGGTTAGTCCTTAATGGGTTTCGGACCTCCTGCTACTCTCACCACAAGAGTTAGTCCGCTCTATGTGAGACTAACTGACTCCTTAGAGCGTCAGGATGCAACCTTACCTTGAATTCTTACTAAATTATATAGATGGGGCACCACCATGGACTCCCACTAACAGGGGTCATGGAATTACGTCAGAACCACTGAGGCACCACCATGAGGTCTCACCTAGAGGCTCATGGAATTACGTCCTGACCACATATCAATCACATTCAACCAACCAAGTAATACTTATCGTGCACATAAATCTCATGCCAACCATTTATAACCAATCATCATTCATATTCCATGTTGAATCCATACCAACTCATCCTTCCCAAACCATGAATATAGAATTGTATTTTGTACCAACACCATGCCACTTTAATAATCAACCATCCCATACATGCCACATGCCAAGGTCATGTTAAACTTATCAATCACAGACCATAAACCATTCTACTCATACCCATTTGATAATGTTTAATTTTTACCATTATCCAAGCTACATTTTCATAGCAAAATCATCTCTTCCAAAGCTTTTAACCTACTTAATCCTCAAATTTATCTTACTTTTGTAAATAAACACATTTTGGGTTACATTGATCTAAATATACCATTAATCCCCATTTTTTATGTCTATTTATAGATTGGAAGCTTTGTTCCAAGAGTCCAGACAAATGAGTAACCCGGAACAGCAAGGAGAAGTGCAAAAATGTCAACAGGAAGCACTTAGCGACACAAAGGCAGTGCCAGGCGACAGATACCGTCAGCGCCAGACGCCAGACTAGCGCCAACCAGGTGCCACTGTTGGTCACCGCCTAGCGGCACTTGGACGCCGACGAGCGATAGCGGGAAGATTTGACCCTTGTTTGATGGCTAGCGCCTGGCGGTGATAGGCTTCCACCAAGCGCCAGTTTTCGCTGATGTGTCAAGTGGCCCTTTTTCTTCTGTTTTCGCAATGGAAAACGGATCTTGGACATTTTGGAGCTCGAGCAACGCAATTTGGAGAGCTTGGAGGAGTGCTAGGGCTTGTGGGAACAACTCCATCTTCCTCTTTGTATCTTTTTCTCTTTCATTTCCATTGTGTAAGCTTGAGCTCTCCATGACAATGCAGAGCTAAACCTATTTTTGTTGGGGTTAGATGTAGCCACTGAACTTTCATGTATTTTTGAATGATTTGAATATATAAATGCTTCTTCCATTGATTGCTAGTATATTTGTTTATGTGCTTAAAGCTTGCTTTGTTTTGATTATTCATTGCATGATATTTGGGTCATTAGGTATTGGAAAATATCTCTTGAAACCTAGAATTGGAACAAGATACCTAATGGAACTTGTATCTAGGAATGGAACTTTACCCATTAGTTGTCTTAAACCCTAATTTGTAAAGTGAGTTTGTTTATTTAGGGATTCAAGGAATTGACTCTAAATAAGGAAACCTAGGCTCATTCAACTAAGGGATTAGAGTTTGAGTAGACTTGTGGGTTGACATTAGTAATTAATGGAGAAGAGTTTTATTGTTTAATATACATGAGAAGTGAAGTAGGTGAAGTCTAACTCCAACAATATCAATCCATTGCATTTCTAATCTTTACCATTTTCTAGAGTCTTCAAATATCCAAATTCAATTTTACTTGTTTATGAAATATTTACTTTCTTGCATACAAAAACCCAAATTATGGATTTATTCATTAGTTTAAATTAGTCATTAATTACGTAATTATTTAGTATACACAAGTCTCTTGGGAAACGATATCCCGGTCTTACCGGTTACTACTTGCGCGACTTGGTACACTTGCCAAAGTCTTAACACCATTCGCCCAATTCATGCTTTTAAAAGTAATCGAATCAATCCACAAGTTCAAGTTAAAGTAAGGAATTAAAATTCTGCAGCAATTCTCGCTTAAGCTAGACTGATATCGCTTAAGCTAGAAATTCTCGCTTAAGCTAGATTTATCTCGCTTAAGCTAGACTGATCTCGCTTAAGCTAGAAATTCTCGCTTAAGCTAGACTGATCTCGCTTAAGCTAAAATCTCTCGCTTAAGCTAAACTGACAGATTTTCACTAGTTTCAACATGTAAGAACACAAAATTCCAAACAACAAAAACTAAAGAAAGCACAAACACATTGCATAAAACGTTGGCATCATGCTTTAAAAGGGTAAAGAAATCAATCATGGGAGCATACAAGTATTTAAACAATTTTGCTGTCAATCTCGCTCAAGCTAAGGAGTTCTCGCTCAGGCGAAAGGGGTCTCTCGCTCAAGCGAAAAGCTTTCGCTTAAGCGAGTTTGAAAACAGAGAGCACTTTGAGTTCTCGCTCAAGCTAGCCCGTCTCGCTCAAGCGAGAGGCCTTTGCTTAGGCGAGCACTTGAAACCAAATGTGGCGAGTTACTGCCATTCTCGCTTAGGCGAGAGCTCCTTGCTTAGGCGAGAGCTTCTCGTTTGGGGAAAAAACAGCTTTCTTAGGTGATTTGGTCTTTTACTTCAATTTCTTGAAACGGGTCGGTGATTCTTTCATTAAAATTGAAACTTTTAATATGAATGATTTGTTTTGTTGATGTGATTAATATAATCCTAATATCAATTTTTTTGACAAAAACAGGAATCAAAAGAGAAATTAAATCTAAATATTTTTATTCTTTATTATATATTAACATTAAATATTATGTTTTATAAAAGCAATAAAAAAAATACACAATTTAAGTTTCACCCATATCTAAAATATATTACCTATAATTTAATAAATTTAATAAAATTTTAATATTATATATATAATTAAAAAAATTTCAAAATTTTGGAGGGGTCATGGCCCCTCCCTGCCCCCATTAACATTCGCCCCTGAATGCAGAGAAAAGGATCAAGGATAGCATTCAAAGTGATAAGAAAAATCGGCCTTGTGACGTTCCATTTTCATCAACACCATATGCCAACATTCTTGTAGTGATTATAATAAAAATAATATTAAAAGTTGAAATTAAACATAAATTCAGAAATTTTTTAGCATTCAAAATATATGTAAAAATTGACATAAAAAATTGTATCATACTTAAATTAAAATCTTAATAATCAACAACAATAATTGAAATTTTAAATTTTTATGCGATTTTTTTTTTTCAAAATTTGTATAAAAATTTGCAACGAATGAGTTTTCTATAAAATTTAGTTCAAATGTAATTTATCCATGGATAATCAATCAAATAGAAATTTAAAATTCACAATAAATCACCTGCAAAAGAAATACATAGGAATTTTGCCTCGAACATTTTTGTCCCAAATGTAAGGCCCACTTATATTTTTGCCCTAATGTTTAAGGGATGCCCCAAATCAGTTGGTGGGTTGGCCTATAAGGAGCCAAAGACCCTAAACCAGCTAACACACTCTCATTCTCTGCACTTTCATAAACCAGTTTACCTCTCACTCTCTTAGAACAACAATTGTGCTCTGATAGGGTTTGAATCTCATTCATCGTCAAGCTAGCTCAGTCATGTTTTCTAAGTCACGTAAGTGGTTATTGTCCCTACTCTTCCTCTCTGGTTTGGTTCTTCGTGATTTTTGTTAGGGTTCCTTGTAATAATCTCGTGCTCCATCTGTATTAAGGTTTTTAGCTCTTAAATCTGCTCTAGGAGCTGTCGTGCTCATTCACTTAAGTATCAAAGTCATTTGGCTAGCTCTTTCCAAGTAAGGGAAGCTAGGGTCTCGCCTTTTTAAATAAATCTTTGCTTGTTTTTGGGTCTGTTTCGTATTTTTGAAGTGTGCATGGTATTTAAAATGATATGAACTTGAACTGTGCATTTGCTCTGGTTGAATCTTTGTGCTGGCCTGTGTGAACAGTGGAGGATCTGATATCCTCGCCCAAGCGAGTGGTGCTCGCCTAAGCGAGAGTATCAGAAACTCCTCCCAGGTACTGCACGAGCTGTCGCTCAAGCGATGAGCTTCTATTTGAGCGAGAGTTCATCTCACTCAAGCGAGGAGGTCTCGTCTAAGCGAGAGAGCGCGACAGCGCCACTGTTCCCTTTTCGAGCTCTCGCCTAGGCGAAAGGAGCTCGCCTGAGCGAGGGACCCCTCTCGCCTGAGCGAGACCCTTATGCCTGAGCGAGAAGTTGGGCGAGAATGCATTTAGTGTTGTTTTTCCCTCTATACTTGGATGTTTGCAGTATGTTTGAATTGATTGATCTGGTAAAGCACGAATTGGGTGAATGTGTATGAGTAAGATGATTTATGGTCTGTAATGGGTAAGTTTAACATGATCTTGGCATATGAAATGTATGGGAAGGTTGGTTATAAAAGTAGCATAGAATTGGCATGAGAAATGATCCTATATTGATTTGTGAAACATGATTTGTATATGGTTAGGGCGTAATTCCACGATAGTTTCGTGGTGGTGCCTCATTGGTTAGGGCGTAATTCCATGAGTCTCTAGGTGAGATCTCATGGTGGTGCCTCAGTTGGTCATGACGTAATTCTATGACCCCTGTTAGTGGGAGTTCATGGTGGTGCCTCATTTGTGTAATTTAGTAAGGATTCAAGGTAAGGATTACATCCTAACGCTATAAAGAGTTAGTTAGTCTCACATAGAGCATATTGGCTCAAGTGGTGAGAGTAGCAGGAGGCCTAGAACACTTTAAGGGCTAACCTTGTGCGTGGGGGATGAAACACTGGAACGATTAGCTCGGTAGAGCAGCTCGGTAGAGTAGTAATGGCCACCACAAGTGTAAGCATCCGCTGAATCCGACTAATTATACGTATCTGGATGAGTCGTGTCTTGTGTCTAGTGTATTGGTTGAAGGTCATAACATGATTGGATGATGTATGTATTTTGGACTGTGAAAGTGTATATAATTGTATGATAAATCCTTTCCGCTCTAGCTTACCTTTTCTGCTTGTTTATGTTATGTGTGTGGTTTTCTCTTTTTGCAATGATCATCAATTTATTGATGTGAGCAGATGCGAGAACTCCCCGTGGTCATCAGGGTGATGGAGGTTCCGCTGCATAACCATCTGGGCTAGATTCCGTTCATCGGAGTTTCTTTTAGAGCTATGGCCCATGTATCGTCTTGTCATTGGGCTTTGTTTTGAAATATTGTCGATCTATTATTATACTTTATTACTAACATCGTGGTGTGCCTTAGTTCATTTCTTGTTTTCTTTTGGACAACTGTAAGGAGTAGGGTTTATACTTCACGGCTTTGCTTCTCATATTATGTGTGACATTTTATTTAATTAAAGTCATTATTTAAATGGGGTGTTACACAAAACTTGTAATATCCTTTGTTGCGAATTATATTTGTTACGAATTTTAAATCAGAAAATAAGTTTCTTACAAATTTTAAACTCGTAAATTTTAAAACTAAATTGATGAATTATAGATAAGTTCATGTCAATTTAATTTGTAAAACAATTCGTAGAAAAATCATGTAAATTAATATTTTTAAAATAGACTTTTTTTCTTAAAAAATTAATGTGTAAATTAAAAATAAGAGTTTAAATAAATTTACGAGATAATTGTTACAAATTAGTTTAGAGTCTATTTAGACAAGTTTATTAAAAAAAAAAACACTTATAAAAGGAAAAAATATTAAACAAATATTTTTTCGTAAGTTATTTAACGTGTATACAAAGTTTATAATATAAATTTAGAGAAACTTTATATGAGAACTTATACAAATTAATTTATGCATAAATTAATTTTATTCTATGAAGAAACTTATTCACTTTTCCTTATTATTGCTCTCCTAAAAGTTACACTAGAGAAGTTTTTATAAACATTACCTTGTTCGAAAACTAATTTTAACTTATCACATATTTTTTTCTAGAAGATCTTAAAAAATCATTTCAAACATGATTTATTTTTATAAAATTAATTTTTCAAAGAGTTATCCCTTTATAAATATAATATTTTAATAAATCTCTCTAACACATGTTATTAGATATCTAGAAGTAGTTTGTTAAAAATCCTAATGGACATATAATATGCACTTGTGTTGCTCTTTAATATTTTTTCAAAGAACATTTGGTTGAATTACATATCGAGGACTCTCGAGTCATGATGGTATTTTCAAATATCAACGAATTATAATATTATTGGAAAATTTATCAACACATGATATGTATGATTATATATGCAATGCTCACGTGCTCCTTGCCTGACCGAAACAAATGTAAAAAATCAAAACTTGGAATTAGAACAAACAAATTTTTTGGCGAACCAAAAAATCACTTAAACTCTTCACTTCCCCAACCCCTCCAAAATACAAAATTCCAGACCACTTTTTCAAAAGAAAAAAAGTTATTTTGATACTATAATTCTCAAATAACTATCATTTGATATCAACTTTTTTTAATAAAATATTATTATTTAAATAAAATATTAATTCATATGAATGTTAAATAGTAATATTGGTGTCAAACTACTACAGTCCTTTCTAAACTAATTAAATGTTTAGACTCTCTATTTGCCTTTTCTTTTTTTACCATTTTTACCAAACTTTTTAACCTTCGTTCACTTGCTCTTGATATAAGAAGTCGTGTTGACCTTTTTCTGCCTTTCCTTTCAAATTTGATCCATATCTTTGATTTCTGAACGCACATGAGCATTCGAGATTGAATGCTGCTTCTGGCTGCCTCTAAAATTTCTGTGACCTCTTTGATAGGATCCTGTATAACAAGAATTCATATAGTGTTTCACGTATAGCTTTTATACTAATAAACAAAAATATCCTACAAGCATGCATTATCTTTTAAATTAGCAAACAACAATTACAACACAATTATTTACTACAAAGTTGACAAACATGACACAAATGTGACATATTCAAAATTGAGATTCATGACTTGTGATGAACCAGATTAGTTTTTGCACCACTCTCTGTCTTTATCTACACTCGAACAGAAATTTTATATTTATGCTCTAATTCTTCAAGGTAAGTGAATAAAATTTTGTACCTTTCCATTTGCAGCAACTCGGTCACCATTGCATAATAAGTATCAACATAAATATGTGGTTATGAATTTTGTACCTTTCCGTTTGCAGCAACTCGGTCACCATTGTTTAACTTGATGTACTTTTTACTCCTCTGGCAGCAAAATGTTTACAAGAGATGAGATACATGACACGTTTTTTCAAAAAACTTAAATAAAATTAAAAAAAAAAAAACTGTCTTTTTTATAAATCAATCACAACCATCATCCGCGACTAGATCAAGGACAGCTGAGTACAATCTAAAAATATTGAGTATCATTAGAACCAAAACCAAACAAGAAAAAACTAAGAACACGAGAATCAATGGATTGTATAAATAAACTGAATCATACATGTTGAAAGTCATAACATAATATACAAGCAAAAAAATTAAGTATCAAAACACAGACATAATCAGCCAAAACTTTTTTTGTTTCAGAAACATAACCACCATGAATATAGGATATATTGTACGATGAAGTATGTAATTCGGATAGAAACTTACTTGATTTTTTGGAATTGAACTTATATATAGTGATCTCTCATCCTTGAAACTCAGGGGCTTTCTCTTAACCACGTGCTGCTAAAACTCAACTTAACAGAATCAAAAACTAATCATCATATTTTTCTGATTTAACTATTCTAGTCTTCTTTCACTCAAATCCTAATAAAAGCATACCCAAGCAAAATAGTCCACCAAATTTTCTATCAATTTTAACCTACAAATTCTTATAAATGACACGGGGGAAACGCATTTCCTGGATGCAATAGGGAAAGAAAATTGCATATCAAACTCTGGTAGAGCAGGCAGTTTTCACAATTTTCTATCAATCATACAGTATATTCAGTGGGGTGGCATGTGAATTTCTAGTGTGATATACTTGAAAGAACGTAGTGATGTAACCACCACACAATATTTAGTATATATCTGTTCTGTACGAGTAGTCAACTACTTTCTTCCAAAGGCATAAGGCAGTACTTAATACAAAGAGAAATACAACCTGGTAAAGATCATTCACTTTAAAAGTTGAAAAATACAATGACCAAACTTAAAGAATATTCAACAACAATATAAATGAAATAAAACCTTTTCTGCCTTTTTCCATGGGAGTACTGATTTCTAATTCGATTTCCTCCTGCAATCAATATATATACATATCCCCAAGAAATTAATACCTGAAAATGAACATCTAGAATAAAATTATCGAGATTGATTCCAAATTCAAGTTTCAGCAGTAGCCACATACCTTTTCCTTATTATTCTTAGATTGTTGTTCCAGAGAGATATATTTTCTTATTATCTTTTTCATTAAAAAAGCACCCACTTGTATTTTTTACTTTATTTTTTTATCTATTTTATAAATTTATTCATAACTCCTGTTTGTCATGTAATTAAAGTCTCAATTCTTCTCTTCTTCTAAATTTTTAAATAAGTTGATTCAGACTTTCTAATTGACATGTCTACATATTTTTATACAAAATAAAAAATTATAATATATAAAACACTATAATATATCAAATACTATTAAAAAAAGATAAGTATATAAAACGAATGAGTTAAAACAATAAAACCTGCTCCAGACTGTCAATAAAGTAAATTCGATAGTAGATTTGTAGTGTCTTAAAGTCTCAAGTTTTTTTTCTCTTCCTCAAGTCTTAACCTTTTTTATAAGCCTGCAGAGTTTATTTTAAGTTTAATCATTATAAAAATAATTAAAAAAAATTATTGTTTTTCTCAACTTGATAGTAAATCTTTTTTCCCTTAAATTATTTTTCTACCAAAAACTCAACTTTAAATTATGCCTCAATTAATCTATTATCTAAAAAAAGACTAAACCTTAATATAATTAATAGTTTTGTAGAAAAATTTTAACTCTTTATCATGATATATGAAAAAAAAAAAAACTCTTGAGAAACTTGTAAATCTAAAAGTATTGGAAAAACAAAACTTGATAAAAGCAACTCATTTCTAATTAAAATACAAATTCAACAAACAAAATAAAAACAATAGCAATACAAATAAAAAGATAAAAGCATACTAACCATAAATAAGGATGAAAAGGTAGGTACACACAAGTAATATGAGATTCAAAAGAAGTAATATGCCACAATAATATGAGTATAAAATATAAGAAAATAAGGAGAGACAACAAAAATTAAAGAGAGATAAAAGAAAAATAAAATCAATATTGATTATAAAAAAATAAAATCATTGTCTTTTTTGTAAACAAAAACATAATTTACTAAAAAAAAGATTTTAATTCATTAAATATCATTTTTAATATCGATACAAATTAATAAATATTATTAATAATGTAATTATATTTTATTCTCACATATAAACTTATAATTAATTTAATAGAGCAATAATTATAATAAAATATTACTTTTAAGGTTTTTTTATTAAATATAATTTTATAATTAATTTAATAGAGATATATTGATATTGAAAAAAAATTAAGCTTTTTTTTCTTAAATATAATATTATAATTAATTTAATAAAAAAATATCACTATAAAAAAAATTTGAAATTTTTTTTTTTGAAAGACCTAAAACAAATATTTTTACTTACTTTAGTTTTGAACCGGCCGATTGGATAAAGCACTTGACTATTACAAGTTCTAGATTAAAAATGATATTAGAACATAACATTAATTACTCCATACATCTATATTTTCTTAAAGAGTAAGCAAATATAAAACAAAGACAGGAAAATATAATACATGTGTTGTGCAAATGCAATTTAGAGCACTATATAGAACATGAAATATTAGTCTTTCAGAATTTTGAACTTTGTTTTACTATAATTGCAATATTTTCAAGTACTCTTTCATTTTATGAAATAAATTTTATTTCTCATTTGATTGGAATTTGGTCCACAATAATTATAATATATTTTAATTGCTAATGTGCTGTCAAATCAAAGTCGTTTTCCTTTTTATTTTTTAATCAGGGACTTTTGAAGTCTTCGTATTCATCTTTCCAGTTTTATAAAGTCATTGCTATTATTCTAGCCATAATATAAAGTTAGGAAAAATAGATAAAAGTGCTTTTTAAGTTAAATTTTTAGGGAAGAAATGATTTTATGTTAGCAGTTGTGTCCAACGCAAGAATTTATTCTCATATATTATAAGAGATAATTTAATGGTTAAAATACTATTAGGACATGCATGCCATTTTATACCACTTTTTTTTTTCGAAATTTTGTGTTAGAACAAGTTTATTGTTAAAGATGAAATTTTGCAAAATAAATTAAATTTATAAATTGAGTGAATTTCATTCAAAATATTATAACTGTAAGAATAATTCATGTTTATATGAAACCATATTTTGTATAAAATAAAATAAAAATTATAATTATAATGTATTTGGAACAATTTAAAAATTGTAAATATACTTGTCAATAGAACTAGGACCAACAGTGATATGCTATCTATATGTATAATATATTTACAAAGACATTAAGTTTTAAAAAGAATATTATTTATAACATACAGACATATAATTAGATATCATCATTATTAGTAACTTTACTTTTACGAGAGTGGTTTTAGAATTTATTTCCTTTTCTTTATATATTTTTGGATCTATTAATGTCTATATCTTTGATATGACAATATAAGTTTATTATAATCTAAAATTGTTTATATAATTTAAATAATTATTTATTTAAATATTATAAACAATTATGTTATGCCATGAATAGGGTAGACATATTACTTATATATCGCAAAAGTTTTGGCTGATAAAGAAAAACAACGAAAGTTTTAAAAGTTTTGTTGAAGTAGTATTCAATTTATTTACTCTTATATTAATATTAAAAGAATATAACATATTTGACATATCCAATAAAACCAAAAGAGAAGAAGAAAGAGTTATAAAATCATTATAACTAATCGAATTAATTGGGATAAAATTAATTATGTTAATATAAAATTGTTAATAAAGTATGAAAGTGTAATGTTGGATGGGTCACACCTTGAATCTCAATATCCAATCTTCCTTGTACTCAGTGTTTAAGACGTTGGATATGTTTAGATGATTTTTTTAAAATAATTTTAAAATGAGAAAGTAGAAAACAATAATAAAGTTTAAAAGTTAAAATAAGATTTTAATTTCCTAAATTTTTTAAAAGTTATTATGTTTTTTAATTTATACATAAGTTATTTTTAACATATGAAAAAAAAATTAATCTTACTTTTTATGACTCATTTTCATATTTTAAAATTGTTTGGACAGAAATTTGTTGATAAGAGACCGATTCAAAAAGAAACGTTTCACACGCTATGCAACGTGAGATATAAGCCATTAAAGTTTCTACTATTGCAATATTTTTTCAAAGTCTCTTATACATATCAAATCAAAGTTATTTTCTTTTTCATTTAGAATTGTATCCACAAAAATTATAATATGATGAGTAGAAAATGCTATCCAAACAAAACTCGTTTTCCTTACTTTTTTTTTAATCAAAGACTTTTGAAGTCGTATTATTTATCTTTTATTAGTTTTAAAACATTGTTTTGGAAAAATATTTAAAAGATTTTTGAAAATAAATTATTTTTATTGTTAGTGTCATGTCCAACTTAGAAAAGTATCTCTTTTCATAAGTTATAAAAGATATAATTTAATGGTTGTATAAATATTAGGATAAGTTCTACGCTTATTAAGAATCACATTCATGTAATTTTACTATTGAAAGAAAAAAAGAATTTCCAAAAATGTAAATTTAAAATGTGAGCGTATTCATCAAAAATTATTAAATTTAAAACTAATTTGTGCTTAGACGAAATCATATTTTGTATAAAGTGAAAATGTATAATTATGACTAGATTGATTTTTACATGTCAATTATCTATAGCGTATGTGATGGGTTGAATATAAATTTTTCCAAGTCTTATCCTCCTAAATTTTTATCACTTTATAAAGTTCCATCAGTCCTAATCCTTCAAATACTCAACTCTTACACTTGACTTGTTGCATGAATGTGTTAACATATGAACACTAAGGAGTTTCTATGGATTCGAGTGATAGATTGAATTTTTCAAACAAATTAAAAAATAAATTCAAACCAAATCTAATAAAATATATTAGATATAAACTTCAGAGTCATTTTAACTAGAAGAAGTTATATTGAAATTTTCTAATCTAATTTAAATTCAGTCATCCAATTAGATTAAATTTAGATTTTTTTTTCAAATTAAATTTAAAGGAGGAATTTTATCCCAATATTTTGACATTTTTTTTCAGGATAGTCCTATAGTTTTAAAGTTCTAAATTTTGTTCCAATTTTAATTAAAATTAGATAATGCAGTGACTTTCATTAAGATAAGATTAATGGTGTTGAGAAAATGACAATATGATAGAATATGTATATAACATCATAGATGAGAGGAATAAAAGTGTTATTGTTCTCATGTCATACGTCCATAAATCAATGGAAATTTGATGAAGGAGAAACAAATGAAGGAAAAATAGATAAGAAAAGGTAGACATTAAGGACAAATTTGTAAAAAAATGCAGACATTTATTGGTTATCAGATCACACCCGGCAATGTTTATAAGATTAATACTAATGATGCAATTTTTAATCAACTCAGCATCAGTTAAGAATTCAAATATGAGTCTAAATCTTATATTGAGTAAAAATAAAAAAATTAAGCATCGCATACAGAATGTTCTATTTACATATAGAAACATCACAAAAACGAGCAGGACCTACCATTATATCATTGATCAACAAAGACTCTTATAGAAGATTAAAAGGACACATGCAAGTGAAAAAGTCTTACATGCAACAGAAACTAGAAGAATACCATGGAAAAAAGGTAGGAACTTAAACTTATGCGAACGGAGAAATTGATTAGTCCAAATTGAAGAGCTCGCTCCGAGATCACTCATACGGTCTCAAATCTTCAATCAATTGAACAAAGAACTAAGAACTAGAACTCCTAGAAAAAAGTTAGGGAACTCTAGAAAAATAATTTCTAGAAAGATAGTCTATTTTAAAAAAAATGAAATTCATTTATAACAAAATAATTTATACTAAAACATTTTAATATTAAAATAATTAAGTTTTATTATTTTTAAACTACTATCATTACTAAAATGTCTATTTTCCAAAGTTTTACTGTATATCACAAAAAATTTAGAAGTTTTGGCTGAAAATAAAAACAACAAAGTTTTAAAATTTTTGTTGAAGTAATATTCACTTTATTTACTCTTATATTATTATTAAAAGAATATAACATATTTGGCATACCCAATAAAACAAAAAATAAGAAGAAAGAATTATAAAATCATTATAACTATCCAATTAATCGGGATAAAATAAATTATGTTAATAAAGTATGAAAGTGTAAGTAGGGGTGTCAAAACGGGCCAACCCGGCCCGTTTTGGCCCGTTTTAAATGGGCCGGGCCGGGCTGGCCCGACAAGACAAAATGGGTTGTTTTTTTGGGCCCGGTCCGTGGGGTGGCGGGCCGGCGGGCCGGCGGGCCAGCCCGCCATCCTTTTCCTGATATGTTCATTTTGTGGCCCAAAATCAGATTTTAAATCTTTTCATTTCAAATTTAGTTGACTACATGCAAATATGCTTATATTAACATACTACATATGCATTAATACAACAATAGTCCATCATCACAAAGTCCAAACAAATTGAAATGATTAAAACAAAATGTAAATGACGTCTGCCTCTTTCATAGTCATCATGAAGATCACGGTTGCAGTTCCAAAG
>Ga0214545_1002412_pt1 | contig 35969 bp, 15 predicted proteins | sample CNSS4metaG_FD_160064 | JGI IMG/M metagenome (GOLD analysis project Ga0214545, IMG submission 160064) | Root nodule microbial communities from cowpea collected in UCLA plant growth center, Los Angeles, California, USA - CNSS4 | ecosystem: Host-associated > Plants > Roots > Nodule | place: USA...
AGTTAAAAATAATATATATATATATATATATATATATATATATATATATATATATATGTGTGTGTGTGAAAGAAAATGTTAGAGCTTTACAGAGAGTATATTGAAAAATAATAAAATATATAAAAAAAAGGAAATTATCAATTATCCCATTTATGAAATTTATGAATTTAAAGTTTATAGTAATAAATTATATTGAAATTAAATATCTTTATTGTTGTATTTGAACGGTCCTTTTGTTTTTTATGATTTTTAAAACTTGAGGCAAATTTGTTGCAAATATATCCTACCAGATTTGTACGATTTTTATTAGTTTTTTAAACTATATTAGTTACTTAAATTTTTGAAGTTTTCAAAATTATGATTTAGGTTCAGAACCTATTTTATAGCCTATTTATCAGAAAAGGACAAAAATTAATTGCACAAGGTTTTAATATCTTCTTTTTCTCTCTATTTTTCGTTTTTTATATTGTAAGTAGAATTGAAAATGCTTGACTCTTCTTGTGTTTCTTGAGAAACTCACCACTTATTAAGTTAGCATTGTTGGTGTTGGTGAAAGAATTATTGAAGCTAGTCTTGTGGTGACCTTAGGAGGCAAAGAAGATCTTAAGGAGTGTAAAAACATGGGAGAAGAACACTTGTGAGAAGAAAGAGCAAAACATAAAAGCCAAATTTATGATGGAAAATTCCACCACTGAAGCCTAAACATGTGGCTACTTGTATTTGTTTTAAGATTTTTTTTTTTTATGAAATCCTTTAACTCAGATTTAATCATATGGAAATATTTTAAATATTGTAGCTTATCAAATTCATTTAAATAGAATTATTTGTGGAAATCCTAAATTATAAGAGCAATAAGAACAATTAATAAATTAAAGCAAAATGTGTCAGACAAGGTAGGTTCTATAGACACGAGATCTAAATATTGTTTGATCAGTTTATGTCTTTGTAGCATATGATGCTCGTAGCATATGATGCTTGTAGCATATGATACTCCTAGTATATGATGCTTGCAATGTCTAGTCCTTTAGTTCTCACAAGATATTCAACAATTTAACAACTCGAGAGTTTTAATATGCAAGTCTAAACATATTTTATGAATAATCAAATATATATTCATTTTCATAGTTTTCATAGTGTTTAACAAATATGACGTGTTCCATACGTGAAAGTCCAACTGACACTTGTGAGTCTCTTGGGACACTTTTACAAGACTAACACTTCTATTTCATAATTTTAGTTTGGGAGATGGGATTGTACGAAAAGACAATTTTCTAGGATACCAAAGAAAAGAAATAAACTCTAAAAACAACAAAAGTTGAAAAAAAATGTTGTGACAAAATCAAGTTACAACACAAATGCAAATAGCCACAAGTTTAGGCTTTAGTGGAACGTAAGAGTATAAAGTGTAAATGTAAGAGTAAAAGATACTTATCATATATAATCAAATTCAGGAAAAGTCTTATGTGCGTAAACACATTGGGTTGTGAGCTTGACCATTGTTGTATTCTTCACACAATTAGGGGTGTCAAATGGGCCTGCCCGACCCGTTTCTGACCCACCAAAATCGGGTTGGGGTAGGCCAGCCCGACAGATATAAACGGGTTGAGATGATTGACTTGTCCCGTCAATGGGCAAGTCAACGGGCTAGGCAACTGTCATTTTTTTCTTTTGCATTCTATATCTTCAACAATAACTTTGTCTCACGCGTAACAGTGGGTTCTGTGATAGGGAGGATGTTTTGTGCGATAGGGGTAGAACAAAGAGAGTGATGTTAGGTAGCATATGTCGTCGAGGGTGTGTTCACCGAAGATGTCGCTAAGGGAGGGAAAAGTTTTTCTTCTCTTTGTTTGTGTTGGGGCTGACTGAAGAATATGAACGAAGGAAGGGCAAAAAGTTAAAAATATGGATTGTCGTTTCAACAAACTAATGGTAACCAAAATAAAGTTAAAGTTTAGTATAATGTAGTAGAAAGAAGTGGAAAATAAATAATTTGATTTGTTGTTAAAAAAAATAAAAGAAAGAATTGGAGAAAGGGAAAGGATTGGTCATGTCAAGTGTTTGTCAGAAGGTGGATACATACATTTCCTATTCTACTATATGGTGATGTGATTTGAAGTTGAAAGATCAATTTGGAGGCGTAACATTAGTCTCAAAAGAATAGGTTTAGCAACTTAAAAACTAAAACGGAAGAAGGCAAAGTAGAATGAGAAAGTCTAGGACAAAACTGTTTTGAGAGTTTGCATATAGAATAATATAAAATCTGGCGAGCTACGGGTTACTTGCGAGCTGACTCGTCTTTCGGCCTAAGGGTTGGCGGGCCAAGCAGTCGGGTTCTAATGGGTTGGCGGGTTCAACTATGTAACTCAGCCCACCCTTTTTTTGTCAAGCTGGCGGGTCGGCTCGTTGTGCCTAGTCCATTTTGACATCCCTACACATAGTCAAGTATACCCTATGAGTTTTGATTGTACTCTCTTACTTTGAGTGTGTTTCAAATTATTATTTTGAGAGTTATTGATCGCAATGCAGATAGAGAAGGTATACTTGGAGAGGTTTATACTTGTAGCCTAGAGAGGTTGATATGCGTAATACTTGGAAAGGTTTATACTCATGATACTTAGAGAGGTTGATACTTTTTATACCTAGAGAGGTTCATACTTGTGTGTTTGGAGAGACTATACTTGTGTTGTAATCAAATTGGGATATTTGGTTTGTGAAAATTCTTTAGCTAGGTGCCTATGAGACTAGATGTAGTCCTTGCTTAGAGGGTGAACCAATATACATTTTGTGTGTACTTTCTATCCTTTAGTCTTTTATTTAATTGTCCTATATTTTTGCAAAGTGTATAAATTGTCTGCAAGCTCTATTCAATCCCCTTTCTAGAGCCATCTTGCACCAACAACATTTTCTTTTAATTTTGTTTTTTTTAAAGTTTTTTTTTTTTTGCTAGTTGTCTTTAATACATGAAAAAAAACTAGGACTTGTTTCTATAGAACATATGTGTTTACTCAAAAGTGGATAGGTCCAAATAGTACTTGCTTTGTAACTTTTGATGTTGATTTGTCTTAATGGATCCTATGACTTGTCAGACAAACCAATATAAGAGTACTTTGCCTAGATATCTCCTAGCCCTTAATCTTTTTATATTATATATTGTTCATCTACAACTAGTCTAAGAAAAAAATATTTGTGAAAATGCCTTTTAAAAAGGTTTTTAAACACTATAATGAGTTAACATGGTGTTAAAACTACATACATATTAATCATGAGTCAAAAGGTTTTTAATTTTAATTAAGAAGTCACTTTGGTTAAAATTAGAAAATTTCATGTGATTAAATGAGTATTTTTTTCCAATTATTGAGAAGTTACTTTAATTAATGTTGAATATAAGGCCCAATTTTTCTGCCCTAATGTTTTAAGGGCTACCTTTAAGCTAATGGGCCTAAGGGCTAGCCCAAAGAGGAAAACCAGACCCTAATATGTCCTAACGTTTCCATTTTCCCTCACTTTCAGAAAATAGTCTCTCATTGCCTCCTTGAGCAGCTGCAACTTTCTGCTAGGGTTCAACCGTCAACCTTCTTCAAGCTAGCTCAAGCCAGGTTTCCACTCCACCTCTTTGGCCCATCCTTAGGACAGTTGTGCTCATTGTATGCGTATCGGAGTATTCAGCTAGCTTATTTTCCAGGTAAGAGAAGCTAGGGATTTCATGTCAGTTCGATTCTTGCATGATTGTGTGGTTGTTGTGCTACTGTAAACGTTTGGATGGAATGGTATTGTTGTTTAGGCATGAGTATATGACTGTTGCAAGGAGAATAGTGGCGAGACCCGACATTTTCGCCCAAGCGACCCTGGCTCGCCTAGGCGAGAATTGCATAAACAAACCCTAGCTCGCGCTCGAGCTCTCGCTCAGGCACAAGGCTTTCGTTTTGAGCGAGGTACTATCTCGCTCAGGCGAGAGATGCTCGCCTAAGCGAGAACACGTGGGAGCTCGAGGTGTGTCACTGCAGTTGCAGCCCAGGCGAGGAACCTCACCTTCGGGCGAGGAGGGCTCGCCTAAGCGAGCGTGCGAAAAACCTCCCAAGGCCTCTGTCGTGATCTCGCCTAAGCGAGGGTTTGTAGCTTGAGCGAGGGGACTCCTCTCGCCTGAGTGAGGGCTTCTGGCTTGAGCGAGATCCGCTCTAGGCCTTGCTGTTTTCTTCCCTTGGTTGTTATGGATTGTTTGGTTGATTGATTTATATATTTTAAGTATGAAGTATGAGAAATGCATGGAATATATGTAGTTATGAATTGAATAAACATGTTGATGTGATCTTAGTATGTAAAATGAATGAGATGGTTGGTATTAAAGTGGTAGTGGTAGTGGTATTGGTATCAGATGAAATTCTATATTCATGAATTGGGAAGAATGAGATGGTATGGATTCAACATGGAATGTGAATGAGCATGGACTACAAAGGTTGACATGGGGTTTTAAACGCATGATTAATATTATTTGGTTGCTTGAATATATTTAGTATGTGGTCAGTGCGTAATTCCTTGAAATCTCTAGGTGAGATTTCAAGGTCGTGCTTTAGTGGTCAGGACGTAATTCCATGACCCTTGTTAGTGGGAGTTCATGGTGGTGCCCCTTCTATATAATTTGGTAAGGATTCAAGGTAAGGTTGCATCCTGACACTCTAAGGAGTTAGTTAGTCTCACAGAGCGCACTGACTCTTATGGTGAGAGTACTAGGAGGCCTAAAATTCATTAAGGGCTAACCTTGTGCGTGGGGGATTGAAACATTGTAACACTTTTAACACTTAGCTCAGCGATGGGCAGCTCGGGGGTGAGCAGCTCGGGTGTGAGCAGGATAATCCACCACAAGTGCAAGCATCCGCTGAATCCGACTAGATTATATGTAATCCGGATGAGTCGAGTCTGAGTCTAGTGTATTGCTTGAGAAGTCATAACATGATTGATTGATAAATACTGTTTGGATTATGTAATAGCATGTGACTACTTGATAAACTGTTTCTACTCTAGCTTACCCTATTTGCTTGTTTGGTTGTCTTGTATGTGGTTATTCTCCTTTTGCAATGATCATCAAATTATTGATGTGAGCAGATGCGAGAGGCACTCGAGGTCAACAGGGAAGAGATGATTTCGTTGCATAGTTTGTTTGGACTGGACTTCATGTTTTATTTGGGCTTTTTCGTTAGGGTTATGGCCTATGTATTGCTTTACTCTTTAATACCCTATCATCTATTGTTAAGTCTTTGGTTTTCGTTTATACTTGACATCATGGTGTGCCTTGGTCTCTCCTAGTATTTTCCAGATATTGTAAGGAGTTATGTTTAAACTTCAAGACTGCGATACTATATTATCCATCAAGGATTTTGCTACTCTGGTGGAGAAGGCCAAGGTGATGGAGAAGATGAAGAACGAGGTGGAAGGCTAGCGCCCACAACAGCCCTAGAGGATAGGTGGACCATCTGGGTCCAAGCTGAGACACAAGGAGAGGAGGAAGTCTTATGACAAACCTCACCATCAGTCTCAGGGGTCTAGGAGCTTTCCTCCCCAACAGGGCCGGGTGTAGTGTTACATATGTGGAGGCCCTCACCTGAGAAGCGTCTGTCCGTGCATGGAGGGTTATCACAGGTGCAACAACTGTGGAAAGGAAGGCCACTTTGGCAATGACTGTCCCACTCTTTCTAGGGCAGTGGTGCGACCTCAAGTATGACTCCTACCCAACACCAGCAGAGGAAGAGAGGCAACAGGCCTCAGGCGACGAGCAAAATCTACGCTATGATAGGAACAGAGGTTGTAGGCTTAGGTAACCTTGTTATGGGTTATTGTGTGATTGTTGGGATGAAATGTTGTGTATTGTATGATTCTGGAGCGACATACTCCTTTGTGTCAGATGCTTGTGTAAAAAGGTTGGGTCTACCGGTATGTGAGCTACAGTGTGAACTTGTGGTGTCTACTCCGGCATCGGGTTTAGTCAGGACATTGTCCTTATGTGCTAAATGTCCAGTGGAGGTGGAAGGGCACAAGTATAAGGTAAACCTAATCTGCCTACCTCTACAAGAGTTGGAGGTGATCTTGGGGATGGATTGGCTCTCTGCCAATCACATTCTTATAGATTGCCGAGAAAAGAAACTGTTATTCCCCGACTTAGAGGAGCTTGAGTTGGTATCTCCTCAAGGAGTTGTGAAGGAGATTTAGAGTGGCGCACAGTGCTTCATAATGTTCGCTCGTATGGAGGTAGAGGAGAAGGAAGGGACATCAGTCATACCAATGGTGCATGAGTTTAAGGATGTATTCCTGGAGGAAGTACCAGGGTTGCCTCCCAATCGAGAGGCCGAGTTCTCAATTGACTTGGTACCTGGAACCGGTCTAGTATCGATGGCTCCGGCAGAGTTAGTGGAACTCAAGAAACAGATAGAGGAGTTGTTGGGGAAGCAGTTTATCCAACCCAACACTTAACCTTGGGGAGCATCAGTGTTGTTGGTGAAGAAGAAAGATGGGAGTTTGCGTTTGTGTGTGGACTACAGACAGTTAAATAAGATGACCATCAAGAACAAGTATCCCCTTCCGAGAATTGATGACTTGATGGATGAGTTACATGGATCATCGGTGTTCTCGAAGATTGATCTACGGTCAGGATACCACCAAATATTGTTAAAGGCTGATAATGTACAGAAGACGGCCTTTAAGACCAGATATGGACACTTTGAGTACGTGGTTATGCCTTTTGGTGTGACCAATGCTCCGACGGTGTTCATGGATTATATGAACAAGATTTTCAGACCGTTCTTGGATAAGTTTGTCGTAGTCTTCATAGACGATATACTTATCTATTCCAAGACTCAGGAGGAACACGTATAACACTTGAGGTTGGTGCTCGGTGTCTTGAGCGAGAAGCAACTATATGCCAAGTTGTCCAAGTGCGAGTTCTGGATAGATGAAGTACAATTCTTAGGCCATGTGATATCGGCACAGGACATTGCAGTGGATCCAGCAAAGGTTGAGGCAGTGGTAAAGTAGGAGAGTCCCAAGTCAGCAACCGAGATTAGGAGTTTCGTGGGATTAGCTGGCTACTATAGGAGATTCATAGAGGGATTCTCCAAGATAGTGACGCCTTTGACACAAGTTACACGGAAGGACCAACCTTTCACCTGGACAGATAAGTGTGAGGAAAGCTTCCAGGAGCTCAAGAGAAGGTTGACGAGTGCTCCTATATTAGTGATTCCAGATGTTGGAAAACCTTTTGAAGTATATTGTGATGCTTCTCACTTGGGGCTTGGCTGCGTGTTAATGCAAGAAAAGAAGGCAGTGGCGTATGCTTCGAGACAACTTAAGGTGCATGAGCGTAACTATACAACTCATGACCTAGAGTTGGCGGCCATAGTGTTTGCCCTGAAGATCTGGAGGCACTATCTTTATGGTGCTCAGTTTCGTGTGTTCAGCGATCACAAGAGTCTCAAGTACTTATTTGATCAAAAGGAGTTGAACATGAGGCAGAGGAGGTGGATGGAATTCTTGAAAGACTATGATTTTGAACTGTTATACCACCCGGGGAAGACAAATGTGGTAGCCGATGCCTTGAGTAGGAAGATAGTGCACGTCGCGCATCTTATGATAAAGGAAGTGGAGCTACTAGAACAGTGCAGGGATATGAAGCTATAGGTGGAGTTGGAGTCTAGACTCATTAGATGTAGTAACCTGACTATATCTAGTGACTTCCTGGACTCAGTCAGAGAAAGACAGTTGTTAGATGTAAGTTTGAATAGAGTCAAGGAACAACTTGGGTCAGATGAGGCTAGAGACTTTGCATTGGGTAATGATGGCATACTGAGGTTCCAGGGCAGAGTGTGTGTGCCTGATGACGTGGAGGTGAAAAGGCTAATCCTTAAGGAATGGCATAAGAGTCGTCTTAGCTTGCATCCCGACATGACTAAGATGTACCAGGATCTCAAGAAATCCTTCTGGTGGCAGGGAATGAAGAAGAATGTTTCACAATTTGTATCCGCTTGTTTGACGTGTCAGAAGGCGAAGGTGGGGCATCAGAGACCCGATGGGATCTTACAACCCTTAGAGATACCGGTGTGGAAATGGAATAGCATCTCCATAGATTTTGTGACCCATTTACCACAGACTTTTAGGGGGCATGATACTATCTGGGTTATAGTGGATCGACTAACCAAGAGTGCTCATTTCTTGGCGATGAACTTGAGGATGTCCATGGTCAAGTTGGCCCAGTTGTACATCAAGGAAATTGTGAGGTTGCATGGAGTACCTTCGAGCATATTTTTAAATAGGGATCCACGGTTCACGTCACGGTTTTGGCAGACCTGGCAGAGTGCTTTCGAAAGCAAGTTGATTATGAGTTCAGCCTATCATCCTCAGATCGATGGCCAGTTTGAGAGGATGATTCAGTCACTTGAGGATTTGGTAAGAACATGCATACTGGATCATTTGGGTGCTTGGGATGAAGTCCTACCTTTGATAGAGTTCACCTAGAACAACAACTTTCTCGCGAGCATCGGGATGGCGCCATATGAGGCTCTTTATGGAAGGAAGTGTATGACCCTTCTATGTTGGTATCAAGATGGGGAGGCAGTGTTGGTTGGACAAGAGTTGTTGGAGCAGACTACTGAGAAGGTAAGGATGGTGAGGGACAGAATGCAGGCTTCTCAGAGTAGACAAAAGGCCTATGCAGACCGTAGGGGGAGACCCTTAGAGTTCGCGGTAGGAGAGCATGAGTTCTTGAGGGTGACCCGAATCACTGGTGTGGGAAGGGCTTTCCGCTCAAGGAAGCTCTCTCCTAAGTTTCTTGGCCCTTATCAGATATCGAGGAGGATTGGGCCACTGGCTTATGAGATCGCCTTGCCTCCTCAGTTCGCAAATCTTCATCCGGTGTTTCACATATCACAATTGAGGAAGTATGTCTTTGATCCCTCTCATGTGTTAGAAGTCGAGGATGTGCAGATTATGGAAGATCTTACCGTAGAAGTACTGCTAGTGGCTTTAGAGGATAGCAAAGTTGATTAGCGCCGAGGAAAATCCATCCATCTAGTCAAAGTCATCTAGGGTCGGAGGACAGGTGACTCTACGTGGGAGTTAGAGGAGGATATGAGAAAATCACACCCGCATCTCTTCACCTAGTAAGTTCTCATTTTCGAGGTCAAAAATTTTTGTTGTTGGAGAGAATGTAAGGCCCAGTTTTTCTGCCCTAATATTTTAAGGGTTGCCTTTAATCTAATGGGCCTAAGGGCTGGCCCAAAGAGGAAAACCAAACCCTAATCTGCTCTAACGTTTCCATTTTCCCTCACTTTCAGAAAACAGTCTCTCCTTGCCTCCTTGAGCAGCTACAACTCTATGCTAGGATTCAACCATCAACCTTCTTCAAGCTAGGTTAAGCCAGGTTTCCAATCCACCTCTTTGGCCCATCCTTCGGACAATTATGCTCACTGTATGCGTATCGGAGTATTCCGCTAGCTTATTTTCCAAGTAAAGGAAGCTAGGGATTTCATGTTAGTTCGATTCTTGCTCTTTTGTCAATGTTTGCATGATTGTGTGGTTGTTGTGCTACTGTAAACGTTTGGATGGAATGGTATTGTTGTTTGGGCATGAATGTATGACTGTTACAGGGAGAACAATGGCGAGACCCGACATTTTCGCCCAAGCGACCCTGGCTCGCTTAGGCGAGAATTGCAGAAACAAACCCTAGCTCGCGCTCGAGCTCTCGCTCAGGCGAAGGGCTTTCGTTTTGAGCGAGGTACTATCTCGCTCAAGCGAGAGATGCTCGCCTAAGCGAGAACGCGTGGGAGCTCAAGGTGTGTCGCTGCAGTTGTAGCCCAGACGAGGAGGGCTCGCCTAAGTGAGCGTGCAAAAAACCTCCAAGGGCCTCTGTCGCGATCTCGCCTAAGCGAGGATCTGTAGCTTGAGCAAGGGGACTCCTCTCACCTGAGTGAGGGCTTCTAGCTTGAGCGAGATCCGTTGTAGGCCTTACTGTTTTCTTCCCTTGGTTGTTATGGATTGTTTGGTTGATTGATTTATATATTTTAAGTATGAAGTATGAGAAAGGCATGGAATATATGTAGTTATGAATTGAATAAACATGTGGATGTGATCTTAGTATGTAAAATGAATGAGATGGTTGGTATTAAAATGGCAATAGTATTGGTATGAGATGAAATTCTATATTCATGAATTGGGAAGAATGAGAGGTATGGATTCAACATGGAATTGGAATGAGGATGGACTACAGAGGTTAGCATGGGGTTTTAAACGCATGATTAATATTATTTGGTTGCTTGAATATATTTAGTATGTGGTCAGTGCGTAATTCCTTGAAATCTCTAAGTGAGATTTCAGGGTCGTGCTTTAGTGGTCAGGACGTAATTTCATGACCCCTGTTAGTGGGAGTTCATGGTGGTGCCCCATCTTTATAATTTGGTAAGGATTCAAGGTAAGGTTGCATCCTGACGCTCTAAGAAGTCGGTTAGTCTCACATAGAGCAGACTGGCTCTTGTGGTGAGAGTAGGAAGAGGCCTGAAATTCATCAAGGGTTAACCTTATGCGTGGGGGATTGAAACATTGTAACACTTGTTAGCTCAGAGGTGAGCAGGATAATCCACCACAAGTGCAAGAATCTGCTGAATCCGACTAGATTATATGTAATCCGGATGAGTCGAGTCTGAGTCTAGTGTATTGCTTGAGAAGTCATAACATGATTGGTTGATAAATATTGTTTAGATTGTGTAATAGCATGTGATTGCTTGATAAATTGTTTGTACTCTAACTTACCTTGTTTGCTTGTTTGGTTGTCTTGTGTGTGGTTCTTCTCCTTTTGCGATGATCATCAAATTATTGATGTGAGCAGATGCGAGAGGCACTCGAGGTCAACAGGGAAGGGATGATTACGCTGCATAGTCTGTCTGGACTAGACTTCATGTTTTATTTGGGCTTTTTCGTTAGGGCTATGGCCCATGTACTGCTTTACTCTTTAATACCCTATCATCTATTGTTAAGTCTTTGGTTTTCGTTTGTACCTGGCATCGTGGTGTGCCTTGGTCTCTCCTAGTATTTTCCGGATATTGTAAGGAGTTATGTTTGAACTTCAAGACTGCGCTACTATATTATTTTGATGTGATGTTTCCTTTAATTACGTTTATTAATTAAATGAGGTGTTACATTGAAAACTTTAACAATAATTGATCAAGAAGTTGCTTTGGTTAATTATTTTTTTCTTTATAAGAAAGGTAAAAGAATAAACACGATTAGGCATAATAATATTTAATTGAGAAGTTACTTTGGTTAAATTTTCTATGATTAATCTAAAAAGTTTTTATTCTTAATTGAGAAGATAATTTGGTTAATAGTGAGAATGCCAACAAAATAATTGAAAGATACCTAAATTCATTTGAAATACAAGACAATAATCAATTGAATAATAATATTTAGATAACCCATCATAATCATGAATCATGTTTTGAAAAAAATAGTGGAATGAACCCATTTCATTACCATTGTTTTAAGTCTTTTTTATATACTTGATATTTGTTTGATTGCATTTGATTTGATTTAATTTATTCATTATATTTAGAATATTACAAATTCATTTTTTATCTAATAGTCTCAAGCATATAATATTTTGCTTATTTTTTCATCCCATCCACATTTATTTATTTTAATTGCATTGGGTGAGTAATTTTTATTTTATTTTCATTTTTGCATGTTAATTTTGGGATAGTTATTTATCTTGCTTTAGGCATGTGCTGGACTTCAATTGCATTAGTTCTTTAATTTTCTCTTTTATTTTTTGTATTGTGTTTTCCTAACCATTAGTGTATGTTTTATAAGAATTAATTTGTCAAAAATCAATTTTGTGTTTGTTGAGAGATAACTTTGGGTTGGTTTTACCGTTTCTAATTTATTGGCTACTATCTTAGCAATAATGAAGTTGTTATAGTTTAGTAGTATTAATTTGATAGTAGTTTTCTATGCTTTAGGCATATCTATATCTATTAGAGATCATAAAATCATACTCTCATTGTTGATCGAACTTTTCTTTGGATAAAAAGAGTGATTTTAGGCTTTGAAGTTATGTAAGAAAAAACAACATTAGAAATCTACTTTAAGGTAAGGGAATCTAATCATTTAGAAGTTGTTAATTTTCATTAAATATTGAATTTTAGTTTTGAAATTTAATTTAGAGTGTTGACAAATTTATCTTTTCTAGTGTGAGAGGTGATAAATTTATATTAGAAAAATTATGATAAAGAGTAAAAGAATTGTTTCTTTTTGTAAGAGGAATGTTTGTGATGAAGATGACAAAAATGAATCTACGTCAACTAAACTTGAAAAATTAAATGAAAATTCAAGAATTGAAGAAAATAAAAAACAACTTTCTAATGTTCATAGAGTGACATATAATGAATTTGAAAAATCTTTCGCAAGTAGTATGATCGAAAGAGATATAGCAACTAACTTTAGTTCTAATTGAATTATTGAAGATTTCAAGTCATTAAAAGAGCGTAGAACATCACTTTAGCTGAAAGACATCTTTGACATTTAATGATATTTTTTATGGTTATCTTATGATATAACAGTGAATGATAGTCATCATTTTTTTTTTACTCAAGCATAAAGAAGTGAAGCACTCGTTTTATGCCTCCAAAGAAAGAAGACCTAAATTTTTTTTACTACCAATATGTTTTTATTAAATTAATTATAATATTATATTTAAGAAAAAAGGTCTCAAACTTTTTTTTAGTATTAATATACATCTATTAAATTAATTATAAAATTATGTTTCACAAAAAAAGACCTTAAAAGTAATATTTTATTACAATTATAGCTATGTAAAATTAATTATAAGTTTATGTGTGAGAATAAAATGTAATTAAATTATTATTAGTGTTTTTTAATTTTTATTGGTATTAAAAAAGATATTTAATGAGTTAAAATATATTTTTAGTAAATTATAATTTTGTTAAAAAAAAACAATGATTTTATTTTCTTATAATAAATATTGATTCTTATTTTTCTTTTTTTTTTGTAGCTTCTGCTTCTTTGTCTTTCCTTACTATCTTAATTCTATAGTCATTTTTCAAGGTTAGGGTTTTGGCATATTACTTTTTTTTGAATCTCATATTGTCCGTGTGTACCAATTTTTTATCCTCATTTATGGTTAGTATATTTTTTTCTTTCTATTTGGGTTGTTGTTGTTTTTATTTTGTTTGTTGGATTTGTATTAGAATTAGAGATGAATTTCTTTTGTCCAATTTTGTTTTTTCGGTACTTTTAGATTTACAGGTTTCTCGAGAGTTTTTTTTCATATATATTGACAAGGAACTAAAATTTTTCTACAAAACTATTAATTAGATTAAGGTTTAGTCTTTTTTTTGTGTGTGGATAGTAGATTAATTGGAGTTGAGAAAATAATTTAAGGGAAAAAAGATATACTATCGAGTTGAGAAGAACAATCATTTTTTAAATTTTTTTATTAATGATTAAACTTAAAATAAACTTTGCAGGTTTTGTAAGAAAGTTGAGACTTGAGGAGGAGAAAGAGACTTGAGACTTTAAGACACTACAAATGTACTATCGAGTTTACTTTCTTGACAACCTGAACTGAGTTTTATTGTTCATTTGTTTCTTATACTTATATTTCTTTAGTAGAGCTTTATATATTATAATTTTATATTTTATATAAAAATATGTAGATATGGCAACTAGAAAATTTAAATAAGCTTATTTGAAAATCCAAAAGAAGAGAAGAGTTGGGGCTTTAATTTCATGACAAAAAAGGAGTTATGAATAAATTTATAAAAAATAGATAAGAAAAATGAATTAGAAAATACAGGTGGATGCTCTTTGAATGAAAGAGATAATAACATAATATATATATATATATATATATATATATATATATATATATATATATTTGATTTTTAATACAAGTGGGTGTTCTTTAGATGATGATTATACTTTTGATAAAAATATATATGATCTAAGCCAATGGAAGGATATTGATACAAATTTGAGATATTTTAGATTTTTCTAAGGATATACATTCTTGGCACTTTTTTTCATCAAATTTTAAAGTAAAAGGCCACATTTTTTAAGTTTGTTTTAGGCCTCTTAAACTCTTGAGTCATCTCTAATCATGTGTGTTTGTTTTAAGTAGAGGAAGTGAAAAGAAAAAAAATGAAGACTTTTATTTTTAATTAGAAAAAAATAATTTATATATAAAAAAATATAATTTGATACCCTTGGATTTTTTTGTTCAAGTTTCGAGCATGATTGTTTGGCTTCTTGAGTATAGAGTTGGTGTCGATGTTCATGTCATCAACCATGAGTCCTTTAAATTATAGTAAAATATGGATAAAAGTATAAGCATAAGCATAAACATAAACATATTCATATTTGTAGTAAGAATATAAAATAAAGAGATGAGATAGGAAAAAAAAAATAGAAGGTGCATCATTCTTATTCACAATCACATGATTTCCACACGATAAAAAGAAGTATAAAGAAGGAACGGAGACAATTAGTTAGAGTCTGAACTAAAATGTGTCTTAAAAGTCTAATCTTATTTGTATCTAATTTGACGTAGGACCATAACTGTTGTTACTCATTTTAAAGATACTAGCTAAACACATGCGTGTACGTATTTTTTAAATATCTAGAAATTATTTAAATTTTAAAAGTAGTAATTAAAAGAATAAAATTGGAAAAAAAATGTATCTAGTTATAAATATAGTTATAGATGAAATAGATTTTATTTATTGAAATAAAAAATACTATAAGTAATATTGTGTAAATAATATTATGAGTAATTATTTAAATTTGAAAAAGTAGTTACTAAGATGATAAAAGAGTAAATATTTTTTCTATAACAAGTAATTATTTGAATTCTAAAAAGTAGTTACTAAAATGATGAAATTGAAAATTAGTTTTTTCGTTATGAATAATCATTTAAATTTAAAAAGTGATAATTAAGAGAATATATTAAAAAAAATAAAACAAAATACCAAAGAAGTATATCCTGTTTATATTATAAATAATACATATTGATATATACTAGCAAACTGTGTGAAGTAAATAACATAAAACTCTTACCTTTTATAATAAAGGAAAAAAATATGTTTTTTGTTTCTGAAGTTTGATCTTAATTTACTAAATGGTTTCTGGTCCAATCTTAATTGCTGTTCAGTTCCTACGCTTTTAAAATCATTGTTTTTGTCCTTTTTCCTGAACAACGTTAAAAATAGCAAACGATGTATCATGTGTTATTTAATTCTTTTTATAAAATAAAAAACTAGTGTCGACTAGGTTGACGCTAATATTTTAATTTTTTTAATTAATCGTGAAAAGCATCGGTTAGATTGACACTACTTTTTTATTGGCTTAAATACCTTTTTGATCCTCATTTTCGTAGTTTTTGTTGCGGATGGTCCTCATTTGACAGAATGTTTAAAATGGTCCTCATTTTTACCGAATGTTTAAAATGGTCCTCATTTTCGCAATTCGTGTTTTATTTGGTACTTTTCTGTAACGCCGTTTAAATCATTAACGGAGCATTGTACAAATGGCACGGTTTGTATTAGGGTGTGTTACGTGTATTATACGGACGTGGTAATTAGATATTTGGGGATAAATAAGTGAGCTAGGGTTTTGGTAAGGAATGTTTGGGCAGTTGGTGAATCTAGGTAATCTTGTTCCTCCATTCCCAATTGGTGTTACTGCAATCTTCTTCTTCCTGCAATCCCATTATATAGGTATGTTACGGTCTCAATCTTCTTCCTTTACCTTTGGTTGTAATCGTTGAAGGCAACCGTGTTGTATCACTTCATGCACTGTTGGTGGTTCAACGAGAAATGGATTAACCCCGATTTGTAGCTGCGGAGAGATGGCAGCTTTGAGGATGGCAAGAACTCCAAAGAATATTGGTAGAAAATTTTGGGTACAATCTGTTTTTATTTTTGTGTTAATAATAAATTGGTTTTAATTCTTGGTTTATTGATTTACATAGTGGTGGTTCCAAAAATGTGAGCTGCAACTTTTTTAAATGGTGGTGTTGATGAAAAGGATGTCATCATCATGACACAAATGAGGCAGATTAATGATTTTGAGAAGTCATTGAAGGTTGCTGAGAAGAGGCTGCAATTAGTAATAGAGTTCACTTATGTTGTTATTGTATGATTATACTGTTACTATGTAATCTTTTAAAGTCCAATATGTTTTGTACTATTGTTAAATGAAGAAATGAAATAGTTTGATTATGTTGATATTAGTCCCAACATGTTCAAAATGACATCTTAATCTGAGCATTGAACTAAGTGATATTGATCTAAGCTTGGGAAAAATTATATTGATCTAAGTCTGGAAGAAGTTAAATTCATAACATTAATTCATTCTCATCAAAATGCACTACATCAATGTTTGGCAAAAGTGAAATTGAACGAAGTTTAAGGAAAGTCAAAATGCAGTACATCAATAATGAATTCTACATTAGAAATTCCAAAAAATAACTAAGACGTTTGTAGCTGCTATCATGGCCTCCTCCTAATCTATAATTTCATCCTAACCTGCTGAGATGGTTCTTCTAGTGTTGGTAGTGGTGCTGCTTGACTCTCCACTTCATTCCTTGGTGGTTGAGTTGTTTGAGTTTCAGCAGTTGGTGCATTCTCAACAGTTTGGGTATTTGGTGCAGTCTCAGCAGGTATTGCAGTCTGCTCATCCACAGGCTTATCTGCTTATCTGGGAATTGTTCCTGTTATTTTCAATCTAACGGCATATGCTACATTTTTTTCTATGACCTCCTTTGCTGATTTGTGTGTTATCCTTTCTCAACTCCCACTCTTCCAACCTTCTTTTTTTCTTAGCTCTTCCTGGTAAGATCCTCTTATGTGGTGGATGGACGTCAGGGTAGGGAGTTCTTTTCCATAAGACTTCACCATTGACGGGAAAGATGATGGATTGATATATTTCTTCGTAGATGGATCTCCTGAAGCAAATTGGTATGAAACCCTAAACCCACTTATCTCGTTGATGATGATTAACTAGAGAATTGAAATGAAGAGCGCAACTGCAATCCAATGATGAAATGACAAGTATTAGCTACTTCCTCTGCAAATCCGAGCTCAAGAAAGACGAAGATGAAAAAATTTCCCCTAAATTGAAAAATTAACGTTAATTAGCCATATGTACACATAACACACCCTAATACAAACCGTGCCACTTGTACAATGCTCCGTTAATGATTTAAACGACGTTACAGAAAAGGACCAAATAAAATACGAATTGCGAGAATGAGGACCATTTTAAACATTATGTCAAAATGAGGACCATCCACAACAAACACTACAAAAATGAGGACCAAGAAGGTATTTAAGCCTTTTTTATTTGATAAACAAATTAAATAACACGTGACATGTGGTTTGTTGTCTTTAATGTCGTCCAGAGATAGGGATAAAAACAATAATTGTAAAAGTACATAGATCAAATAGTGACTAAGTTTTGACCAAGCATCATTTCTAAATTAATGTCAAACTCCATTGATTAAAAATATATTTTCCCAATAATATAACAAAAAATTCAAAAAAATGATACGTATTTTTATTAAGTTAGATTAATTAAAGTGAATTCATTCTTCACCTTGACAAATACAATTAAATACGTTATATGTATCGTTGATTTTTTTTTTTACCAAATTTAATAGTTAATTTACTATATATAGATTTAGTCAATATTCAGTAAAATAATTCATTTAACAAAATTATGAAATAAAATTTTGATTAACAATTCATTAAAAAAGAAATGAAAAAGTATTTTTAAAATTTTTTAATGGGAATTCAAAAATTGATTTGAAATAATTACTAAAAATAGGTAAGTCACACCCCTGATGAACTAATTTAGTTGACATGTTTACTCACATTAGGTTAGTGACGACAATCTAATCCATACTTTTTATCCACTGGTAACTCATGCTTATTTTATATGAGGAACTGTTCAACGCCCACTTTTTTTTTTCACCCATTTTGTTTATCACTTTTTCTTTCATTATTTCACCAATTCAAATCCAAAGTCAGAATTGAAGGCAAACTCTTTACTTGAGTCTTGCAAAGACCAGAAAGGAATCCAACTTTATATATATATATATATATATATATATATATATATATATAACTTAAGACTCATTTTAGAATTCGAAATCAATAATAAAATTTTTTCTTTTTCCATATTCTATTTTCTTTAATAATATATTTTAAGCCAAATTTCTTCATAAAAACTTTTTAAATTAAATGTTAACATAAACTCTTTTTATAAACTGAAATTAATTTATACATGTGTTAAAAAATAAAAATTTATAAAATATTAATACTACAAATTTTTATATTCTATAAACTCTTATGAATGTTCTGTAAAATTTTATAAATATATAGAAAAATTTGCAAAAAATTGAACTTTTCTGTAAAATCTTATAAATATATAGTAAAATTTGCAAAAAATTGAACTTTTACAAATTAAAAAAAAAGTTCACAAAAAAACACTAAATATGAAACATTCTCTGAACACATTCTAATCCCCTCAAGACTAAAATAACATCTAAAAATAAAAAAATAATTAATGAATTACTTTTAGTTTTAAATGATAACAGTTTAGGTTTAGGATTAATTCTTCTAGAAGATTGAGTCTACCTTCATGCCAATGCATACCAAAGTTCTTATAATGAGAAAACATAACACAAAAGACATCATATACGACATACTAGGAGCGGCTTACACAAATCCAATTAATTCAATTATATATTCACACTACAGGATTTTAACTTGGTGTTTTAGGAACTTTCCTTTACCTCAATTATTGGAAAAAGACACAGGAAGAGGGCTTTTCACAAACAAACAAATAATAATGATAGGACAAATCTACCTTTGCATGTTATCACCACCTTCCTCGTTAGAAGAAAGAAAATCAAAGTAACCTTGAATTCAATTTCACTCCACTCAGTGATAAGAAAGAAAATAAACTCTATAGTCTGTCTTGGTTAACAAACTGAATTAAAAGAATTATAGTAGGTTAATTGAGCTATTAATAAATCACTGCATTTAGTCTATAAATTATTAGTTGTTTCTTAAATATTAATATTAAAGAAATAAGAAAATTTTAATGAATAATGAATTATTGAATTAAAATGCGTAGGCGCGTGAAATATGCACATCTCCTCTTCTCTGTACATGATACAAAATTAACAAGTTTCAGAAACCGAAATAATTAACCAATAAAAAAGTACATAAAAATAAAAAAGGAAACAAAATTATGCTTATAGCTAATATAATTAATCAATTTCTCAAATATATTTTATTTGTTAGTGAGAAGTTATAATAACTAATTTAATTCAAAAAAAGATGAAATTAAATTTATATATAAACAACATTTTTTATTATAAATTATTCTAACTAACACTCATATCCACTATAATTTTCAAATAAACATTTATCTCCTTTGTAATTTTAATAAAATAATATTTATATCTTTTATAATTCTTAAATAAATTCATTTTTAATAAATCACATCTACTTTTATCATGTTTTCAATGTTTTCATGATACACATTTTGTAAGGCCCCCTTTATTTTTGTTCTTATTTTTAAAGGTCAACCCTAATTAGTTGGACCTAATATTGACCCATAGGGTGTCCAAGACCTTAAACTGTCCTAACCATCTCATCCTCTACACTTTTTAGAAAACAACCACCTCACTCCTCTCATTTTCTCTCAAACAATACTCTGCTAGGGTTTGGAGCTCACTCGTACTCAAGTTAGCTAAACCATTTCGGCTCCACGTAAGTTGTTTTCCGCTCATATTCTTCCATTCCTAGCTTATTTTTCGTGTTTCCAAGTGAGGGTTCACCATAGTGGATTGTTCTAAATCTGTTTCTGCTATTTTCCAACTCTGAATCTGTTACCAGAACTGTGGTGCTAGTTAGCTTAAGTGTCGGTGTCGTGGGTTAGCATTTTCCAGGTAAGGGAAGTTAGGGTTTCGTGTTTTAGATTTATTTTGCCTATTTTTTGGTTCTATTTTGCATTTCTGGTGCTTGTGTGGTGTTCATGATGGGATGTGTGCATTGTTTGTCGTTTGGATTAATCTTTGACTTGCAGATGTGGAACAGTAAGTGAGAACTGCTACTTTTTCCCAAGCGAGCTCGTCTCGCCTAGGCGAGAGTAGCAGAAGCTCACGCAGGGGTTTTTGCTCAAGCACTCGCTAGGCGGGAAACTAAACTTTTGAGCGACGAACCATCTCGCTCAGTCGAGATGGCCTCCCAGGGCCTCTGTTCGCGGTCTCACCTAAGCGAGAGCTTGCAACTTGAGCGAGACCACTCCTCTCGCCTGAGCGAGGACTCTTAGCTTGAGTGAGACCTGACGCAGACCGCACTATTTTCTCACATAATTGTTAATTATTGTATGATTGACTGGTTTGCTCTATTTAAAGTAAGAAGTATGCGAATAAGCATGTAATCTCTGATTGTATGGGCTGGATTGATGAGTTTGGTATGATCTTGGCATGGAACATGATTGAGATGGTTGGTTATAAATGTTGGTACGGAATTGGTATGTATAATGACTATATGTTGGTTGGAGAAACATGATTTTAGTGTAGTTTAGGACGTGTGGTTTAGGACGTAATTCTATGAACCTCTAGGTGAAATCTCATGGTGGTGCCTCATTGGTCAGGACGTAATTCGATGACCCCTATTAGTGGGAGCTCATGGTGGTGCCTCATGCTTAGGACGTAATTCCACGAAGTTCACGGTGGTGCCTCATTATATAATTTAGTAAGGATTCAAGTAAGGATTGCATCCTGACACTCTAAAGATGTATGCAATGGTATGATAAATCATTTTTCTACTCTAGCTTACCATTTCTGCTTGTTTGTATGTTCTATGTGTGATTTTCTCCTTTTGTGATGATCATCAATTTAGTGATGGGAGCATATGCGAGAGCTCATTGTGGTCATCAGGATGATGGATATTCTTCTGCATAGCTTATCTTGGGTCGGACCCCGCCTTTTCTGAGTCCTCTTTTAGGGTTGTAGCCCATGTATTCCCCTGCTCTTGGAGCACTTATTTTAATACCCTTAAACTTCTTTCTCTGTCTTGTTTTGACATCGTAGTGTGTCTTAGTTTTCCTTCCAAGTATTCTTGGATAACGGTAAGGAGTAGCGTTTATACTCCATGACTTTGTCTTTTTATTATTCATCGTAATGTTTCATTTAATTATGTTATTACTTAAATGGGACGTTACATATTTCCCTTATTTTATTTATAAAAATTATTTTTAAAATTTTATTTATATATTTTTTAATTTTCATAATTTTATTTAAGTTTTATTGAGATAATATTTTTAATTAAAGTAAGGGAAGTAAGTATCATTTTTATTAAAGTTATAATGGAGATGAATGTAAAATCCTAAAAAATTATAACAAAGAAAAGTATAAAAAATCATCCTTATGAAAAGCTAGTAAAAGGTGAAAAACTCATGTTTTAGATTAGTGTGAGAGAGGCACCCACCCTTGTATCAGGGTGAGTAATACAGTGAAGCAAGGGTTAACAGAGTCCTCGCTTAACTTTTTTCCTTTTTTTTTAAATATATTTTTGCTTGTATGGACTCAATCCTCGCTATAGCTTTTATTCAAAAAAACATTGTTATTGTGTGGGTTAAGTCTTACCTTAGATTTGTATGTATTTTTGAAAAAATATTATTAATTGTGTGGTTTATACCTTAGTTATGCTCTCACTACATATAAAATTCATAATAGCACTATACTATACATTGTTGTGCGTTGATTTAGCCGTTGTATTTATTTTATTTTTAAGATAATATTTCTACTAACATAGGTTAGACCATTGCTATCCAATTAAATAATGTAATTTTTAATCTATGATATAGGAAGTTTGGGCTTAACCCTCTCATGACCGACGCTTTTTCAGGAAAAAGATTTCATATATTGTGTTCGTTTATTATCAAAACAAAAATTGCATACTAAACCCAATTCAACAATATATATTTCAATTTCAAATTTCGGAGACCAACTTATACCAATTAAAATTTATATCAACAATTATCATCAAACTCCAATAAACTACTAATATAATTTAAATTGTCGTAAACTGATGTTAATAAGTGTGAAAATCATAGTTGTAGAGTCCCATAAATTATCAGAAACAAAAATGATTAGTTGTATATATGAATTAGTAGCATAGAATTTAGTTTCATAAAAAATTTTATATGCATCGTGATTACAAGAGCTTTTCTTTTCAACAAACTATAGAAAAGAACAAAATCTTGGCTGAACACCTTGCACTTTGGCTTATAAATATAGGTGAAATGGGGAGAGAGTGTGAAAAAAAGATAAAAGTTAGAAAGGTGAGAGAGAAAGAAGGAAGAAGAAAGAGATAGAGAAAATATAGAGAGAAGAGCGAGAAAGTTTAAAGCAAAAAATTCGAAGAGATCTTAATCCTCTTAAAATATTACTAGTGTGCCATTCGATCAATAAGGTAAGGGAGAATGATGTTAAGTTCTTTTTATATTAATATTGAAAACTCATGTGTGTTATATTGATCTTTTATTTATTTTGAATCATATATTATTTTATTTACTTCCGGTTAACTTATTTTCATTTACTATCCTCTTATATTTATATTATTTAGTCTATATTCAGTTATGTACTGGTTCTGTTTATTTCTTTTATTTAATTTATCTCTAATTATGCACTAATCATGTTTATTTATTTTATTTAATTTACCTCTATTTATGCACCATGCATCGATCTTGTTTATTTTGTTTAATTTATCTTTAGTTATATACTGGTTCTGTTTATTTATTTTATTTAATTTATCCCCAGCTATGCACTAATCTTATTTATTTTTTTTTAATTTATCTTTAGTTATACATTGGTTTTGTTTATTTATTTTATTTAATTTATCTCCAGTTATGCACGGGTCTTTTTTATTTATTTTATTTAATTTATTTTCAATTATGCACTAGTCATGTTTATTTATTTCATTTAATATATATCTAATTACACACTGGTCCTATTTAATTTATATTTTTGTTATTATATTTGTTTAGAACATTGTAATTCGTATATAGTTAATTATTTAAAGTTGGAGCTCCCTAACAACCACCATTTAACAAGAAAATTTTCAACTTTAGATTAATTATTTATAAATCAAAACTTTCAAAACCTTCACCACCAAGAACACATTTTGAACATTAAATAACAACTAGACACAAAACTCAAAAGAATTCATGATCTAGCTTCCTTTATAATCACATTTTAGTACAACACACAAAAGCAAGAATTTCTTATTTAACGAATTTCTAATTTCTTATTCAAATGTTTAGACTAATACTTTAGGGTGTGTTTGGATGAGGCAATTTAAGAGGGTAATTCATTTATTTAAAGAATTTGAATTTCTTATAAGTAAAATGACTTGTTTGAATGAAGAAACTAGAAGGGAATTGAAATTGAGTAATTTTAAGAAGGTATTTCAAATCACTAAAATAGTAGAATTTGAAATTCACTTAAAAAGGAAGGAAATTGAAATTCCTCAATTTGTGAAATTCCTCATTGTTCAAGATTATAGGTATCAATTTGGCTCAGACAACGCAGATGACTGAGACGCGTCGGGCCAGACCGACGACATACACGAACCAGGCGAGCCCGACAACCAAGACGGGTTGGCGGGCCCGATGACCCATATGGACTAAGGGGCCCAACTACACATACAGGTCAGGCTGGGTCAATGACCTTAACGTGCCCGACCGGCCCAAAAACCCAAATAGGTTTGACCGACCCGACGACTCAGACGGGCCTGACCGGCCTAACGACCCAAATGGGCCTGACCAACCCGATGATTCAAACGGGCTTGATCTGCCCAACGATCCTAACGGGCTCGACCGACCCGACAATCCTAACGGGCCTGACTGGCCCGATGACCTTAACGGGTCGGGTTGGACTAGCCTGACTAACTAGACAAGCTCGACGATATAAATGGGTCGGGCGGAGTCGAAGACCTTAATTTGACCGAATTTAAATATTTTAAATTGAAAATTATATTTGTTAAATTTAATTTCAAAATTTATATATCAAAATAAATATTATTAAAATGAAATTTTATCTCATATGAGAAATTCAATAATTTTATCCAAACAAGACATTGAAATGCAAGGTATTTCGATTACTATATCCAAACATATTATTTAAAAAATGAAGGAAATTCAATTGCAAGAATTTCAAATACAATGCATTTCAATTTCTTAGAATTGTTGAAATGTGTCATCCAAACACAAGGTTAACCTTTATTTTAAACTCCATGTCTCTTCCTACATGTTCCTCTTCATAAATGTCTCAAAAATACTCATTGTTCTCTTTAAGAAAATTGTTCACGTTATGCTCTATAAATCACTAAACAACTATAGATTTGAGTGTCTTACCACCACTATCCTAACTTACTTATTTATAGTGAATCTCTTAGCCCCAAAATTCAGTTATCTTCGAAGAGAATATTAACTAAAGAAACAGTTTAGTATAATATTTGTGAAATCTAATTCAGTTTATAAATCCCTTATAACTACTTTATCTCTTAGAGAATCTGTTTAATAAAATAAATACTTTAAATTAATAAACCATATTATATAGAAAAGAATATATATATATATATATATATATATATATATATTCATCATCATAGAAAAAATTTTATTAACATAACTTGAAGAAAGTAAGCTAATTTTTTTTTTCATAAAGAGAAAAAGTAACTGTGTGCGTTTCTAGCATATCAGATTACAAAGTACCTTATATTGTTGAAGTACATGAGATCATCTAAAGCACTTTAGACCATTAGAAACCACATCAAACTCATCCTTTTTTATTGACTAGAAGAGAGTAAGAGGATGATCTTTCTTGTGAAGTGATGGCAAACCCCTACTTATGGGACCAATCACAAGAAGCATGGCCAAGTATATTCAAGAAGAGCTAGAGTCCTCTATGTAAGATGAAACAAAGCTCTTATTCTCTTGGACCATCATGGAGCATCTTTAGTAGTGTAGGAATTTGTTGACCTTGTATTAAGGGTCAAGTACTGTAGGATTTCCTTTTAAGGCCTTGTATTATGGGCCATGTAGTGTAAGGTTTTTAGTCAGCTTGTGTCAACAAAAGTCAACATATATAGTTAACCCAAGTGATTTGTGCCTAATATGTTTGAACCATGTGTGATTAAGGTTATTAACCTAACTTGTCCGCCAAGGTGGAAGACGTCCCACCCTAAAGGTGAAGGCCATGTGACAAACTCTTAATGGAGAGGATTTTCCATAGCTAGTGGCCATGTATCATGTTCCTAGTGGAGAGGTTTTTTCTAAAGTAGTGGTCACATGTCACACTACGAATGGAGAGAATTCCTACATGTTAGTGGCCATATGTCTCTCCCTCAATGGAGAGGATTTGTAGACTTGTACCCTTGTACCTTTGGGTGGCCAAGATGGGATTTTTAGGATTTTGTGTCATGAAACTTTGGAGAATCCTTAACCTATAAATAGATGTGTCTCTCCTCTTGTATTTTCACTTTGAGATTGTAATGTTATGCTGCTAAAATATTTTTGTGCCATCATACTTGTCTCATAAGTCAAGGCTAGAGAATCTCATGTGGTCTCCTCTAGCTACCCTTCTCTAGAGTTGGCCCAACTCTTAAGAGAACCACCAAACACCTCTGTCCCACTATTCAAACCACCAAACCGAGACACTTTAGTGTCATCCTAGGTAGCTTTCGTGCCTAACCCCCATTGCTTCCGCCAACCAGCACCTCATAGACTAATTTTCATGCTTTGGCCTAACCTACCTTGAGTTTTTTAGTTTTGGGGGTTGGGATGTAGTCCAAATGTCCCCAAATGGTTGTTGTACAATTTATGGTGCATAAAAGTTTTAAGGTTGTGGGTTTTGGAGTTAGTCAAGTTTGGTGGTTTGCCGCGACTAACTAGCTTGGTGCTAAGATTGGTGAAAAATTGGAATTCGTGAATTTTAAAATTTTCCGTAGCAAACACAAACCCAAAAAAACCAAAAACAATAATGGAATTGGTAATTGTCAAGAAATCCACAATTCTTTCTGAAAAAACAAACCATCAATCTGAACCCATTCAATTACGTAAACAAATGATGCACAACAAAAGTAAAACAAACACACTCCCCAATACCAAATGTACCACATTGTCAGGATGCTACTAAAATAAATTTTGCACAAAAAAACTATCCTTTATTTCATCAAAATGAACTTGCCAAATAAAAAAAAGCAAACTGCTAGCACTTCAGTTTTACTTGTTTTTCATTTTTAAATTCCTCTTTTTAGTTGTTTTGAATTAATAAATTTCTAGAATTAGGATATATTTTTACCTTAGTATAAAGCTTAGAGTTTTATGAATTTTCATTTAAAGAGTTGTTTTTAGTAGCATGTTCTTACGAATTTTTGTTTCTTTAGGAAGATAGAAAATAAAAACACAGTTTGTCAAGTGGTCCTTCCCTTACTGAATTTTTAATTGTTATTGATCTTTTAAGAATTGCAAGAAGACCATTTGACCAGCCCTTGACCTTGCAATTGAATCCTAGAGAAATCATCAGTGGAGGGCTAAGGTGGGATAGGTGTTCTGAGGGCTAGGTAGCATTGATGTTCTGATGCCGCAACAGGGACTACAAATGGTGCGATTGGATTCATCTCTGAACAGGGGCGGAGGTAGGTGAAGACCATTGGGTTCGAAGGAATACAAGTGAAGCTGCGTGAAGGGGGTTGGAAGATGTTGGTGTCAGTTTTTATTATTAACTTCAACCATATTTTGAACTCTATAGCCATATAGTTTTATGCATGCCTCCATTTTAATTTCAGTTAATCATTCATGGTGCCCCTGCATATATCTTCTTTATTTTGGGAGTACTGTAGTAGCCTCATTTCATGCATAATTGGACATTACACATGTTCTAAATCCCATTCTGAAGTGGTTGAGCTTGAACTTTACATTATGTTCTGATGTTCTTAACTTGCTTGCATCATTTGGATTACATCTCAAGCCTTTAAACCATGTCCACTTTGCATTATGTTTTGTGGTTGGTTATATGGAATGTTTAAGCATTATCATTAGAAATTCACTACTGCCACGGTTCCAAAATTTTGCAGGTGCATTCACATTTCAAATTTGGTTCACCTTCATTCCATTTTAGTCTAATTCATCATTCCCTTTAGATTCTATCTCACATTCTGCATTTAGCATTGCATTCATGCATTCATGGCATAGTTTCACTCATACATTTAGTTTAGTTTTTAACTAATAAATCTTATTTTCTTTATTTTTCATTTTAGTTTCCCCCCTTTTGTTTTGTTTTATTTTCTTTTTAGCAAGATTAAATTACGCAAGCTATACTTGATACGCACCATTTCCTTGGATTCAATCCCAAGTCATTTTCCCTATACTTCATTAGGGGGATTATTTAGGTTTTGTTTAACTCTAAAAAAAATAAACTTCATAATCATATAACATATACATTACTTCTAAAAATAAAATTCTTCCTAAAAAAAACATTAAAAAAAATCATTGAAAGCAGTCTTCGCAATGCAGTCTCCAAGTTCCTCACTATTGTGCATCCAAATGAACATCATTTGCAATGTCACTCTACTCCCGTATAACATCGGTCATACGATCATCTTAGTTGAAAACCACAACCTTGGACATGCAAGGGTAAGCTAATGGAAGAAGAGCAAACATTATAATCACAAGCATACATCAATAATAAAATACAACCTCTCACCCAACCACAAATAATCATAGTGTCTCAAAACATCGTGCAACGTACAAGTTATCTCACCTAACCACTCATGAGAGTACCATTTCACATAACAAATTAATATCATGGTTAATAATGCAAATAACACAATCGATAAGTGAACTTAACACCAGGATCAATATTTCCACAATAACTTTTGCACATAGGTTACCAACCATTGCTCATCACTAGAGCAACCACCTTTCTTGCTTCTTACAAGCCTTACAGAAAGGGTTCTTTTTCCCTAGCTTTCCAAGAGCTTTACAAGAAAAATCCTCCCTTTCTACAGTTTAAAAGAATTGTGAACCATCTTGGAAAAACACTTAAATGTTGAAGTTTGACCTCATGCTTGACTTTTATATTTAGGGTTCTAGTTGGAGATTTAAGACTTTGAGGCCTTCAAGGACATGAAAATGGACTCGTGCAAAGCTGATTCAATGTAGAGGAAGCACCTACTAGAAAATGATTAATCAAATACTATTAATAATAAAAATATGAATAATATAATAATAATAATTATTAGAACAATAATAACACTAAAAAATATATATAAATCAACCAATATTAATATATAATAAAAAAATATAGTTGTTAACCATAAATAACATTAACCCATAAAATTAAAAGTCCATAAAAATATTAGTAACCGTAGGATAATATTTTAATTATATATTTTTTAAATTATATTAAAATATTTCCAACAATCCCCACATAATTTAAAAAAGAAAAGAAAAGAAAAGATATTATCTTTTAAAACAAAATATTGTAGTTCAACCTAAGGAACCTTCCGGGTTTAAGCCTTACACCTAATGCTTATAAACTTCCACCAAAGAAAATGCAGAGATTTTTTGTCTTGAGTTACATCTCCTGTGACCAAGTTTTAGTAAATAACACATACAATGTCAGTGTGCATTTTAGGTTCTAATAAGTGGTTGCACATTATGACCTTGTGCATATACCTTGTTTCATGAGTATCAATTAAAGACTTGCCCATGTCTCACAATGGCGATCCCACCATCACACTCACTAGGTAAATCCTCAAAGGGTGGTTTGTGACTCACACCCCTACAATAATTGTCATTGGGTTTATTATGAGGTATTTTAAAAAATATATATAAGCATAATAATGCATATACCTCAACCTAATTATTGCCACAATTTATAGTACATCTCGTCATAGGAATGAGGCATAAAATTTAATCAAATTAGTTTGTGTACTTTAGTCAACAACAACTTTGTTGTTACCCATTGAACTCCATTCCATGGGATTGCCATTCATATGGAGATGGGTGTCCATTGTTGCAACTAATTTATAGGCTTGATTCTCATTCCCCTCGATGACTCAAATACTTGTTGATGCATCAGCCTTTTGATAAGTAGATATGCAATATTTCTTTCTGACCTAACAAAGTCAAGAAAGATAATATCATGAGTAATTAAGTTTCTACTAAATTTGTCTCTCATTCTCATATGTCAAATTTTCATTGACATTTTTTAGTAGAAAATTTTAATATGATAATATGACTGTCACAATGCATTGAAAATAGGAATAATTTATGCTTGCATAGTAAATCATGATAGAACCACAACATTTTAACATATTTCCATGATAGTGCACCTCCATCCAGGTTAAAATATAACCATAACCACTAGTTGAATTTTTCACCAAAATCAATATCCAATTTACATTAATATATCTTTCAAACATCTCAAGAAAGTTGGACATATTGCCATAACTAGAAGAAACACAAAGAACATTATCACTAGATGACAAAATAATACTAGAGGTATATTTTTACTCATTTTAGAATATATAACCAAGAAATTTTTATTTATTTTTATTAACAGGTATATTAACCATTGCAAGACACCTCCACACTTTTAAATATTTTAAATTTGGTTCTTTTTTTCTTTCATAACTCATAAGAAGTTTTATCACAACCTTTTATGTTAAAAAAATGGCAAGCAGAGTATAAAGTTCCATTTATATAATGTTAGGCAAGCTAGAACTTGAAGCACAATATTTGCCATATCAAACAAAAGCATTTCCTTTTCTTTCTTTTGCTACACCATTAGATTAACCCCATACACTATATGAAGATGTTACTTAATGAAGAATACCATGAGTTTCACACAAAACACCCATTTATATAGACATGTATTCTCATTTCTAAAGAGATATATTCATCACTTCCCTTTTTAATTAATTTTGTACCTCTAAATTTTATAATTTGAATGATCTCTAACCAAACTTCTCCACAATTGTAATAATAGCATGTCATATATCATAATTTAACATTTATAATAATCAAAGAAAAACTACTAAAGATTTTATTACAAGATAAAAGTACTTAACAAACCACCACAAATATATCATTTATCAACCAAAATACATGTCTAGAAATAATAATCCTATTGCACTCAAAAACCACTTCATAACCTTGTTGAGCATAAAAAAAGTTTCTAATTTCAGAAACATGAAAAACTCCTTTTAAAAAATATAATTTCTATAATACAAGTTTAATTTTACTTGACCATCTCAATTTTTTATATGATTTTTTTTTCCAACACATACATGATCATAAGCATGATTTTAGTTAAACTAATTAATTTTAATCAATTATTTTTTTCATATAAATATCAAGATAAACAGTTTTTTCCTTGCAAATGCATAATTTAGTTCAAGTGTTTCCAATAACACAATAGTAGTTTTAATATGACAAATTATTTCATAATTTTTTTTCATACAAAACACTTCAAATATATACATGATATCAATTATAAGAGTAGAAGATGTTAAAGCATAAACTAATATAATAGAAAAAATATTAGTTTTAGACATAAAAAATAATAATTCAGTGAGTCATAATTTCATTTATCCATAATTTCATTTATTCTTACCAATAAAAATAAAAACAATTACATACATACATTTTTAGGCTTAGTTGAGACTGATTTAATTATAATTATAACAAACACATTAGTTCATAAAATGTGTTTTGAGTTATCTGTTTTATATTGTCTTTAATTTTACAAATGAATAAAGATGAATAATGTAAAATTAAAAAAAAAATCTCTTTAAGAATGTTAGAAAATGATTAATCAAATACTATTAATAATAAAAATATGAATAATACAATAATTATTATTAGAGCAATAATAACACTAAAAAGTATATATAAATCAACAAATATTAATCTGTAATAAAAAAATATAGTTGTTAACCATAAATAACATTAAACCATAAAATTAAAAGTTCATAAAAATATTAGTAATTGTAGGATAATATTTTAATTATATATTATTTTAATTATATTAAAATATTTCCAACAACATCCATTCTAGCAAATTTAGAATATGACCACAAAGAACTATTTCAGATACTGAAATGTTGATTGAAGTTTGAGTTTTTATTTTTGCAGCCAGTGGCAGATCTTCAACCAATATTGTGAAGGTGTCAAAATTTTAGTTGAATTACTCTTTTGACCTTTTTTTCGTTCAAAAATATTAAAGTTGGTCCTCTAGTTATTTTTTAGTCTCAATTTAGTCCCGATTCTTTAAAAATTGATGCAATTTAGTTTTTTTTTTTCGTTAAACTTCTTGAAATGAAGCTCAGATTTTTTATTAAAATTGACACTAGGATTATGTTCACTACACCAATAAAGCAAATCATCCTTACTCATTACGTCAAATTTGATGAAAAAACCTTGATCCAATACAAGAGATTTAACAAGAAAAGACCAAATTGCATCATTTTTTCAAGAATTGGAATCAAATTGAGATTTAAAAGAACTTGAGGAAAATAGGGATCCATAGAATAATCCCAAAACTTTTATATAAACTAATAAAAATATTGTATTTACTTTTTTATGACAATAAAAAATAATAAAATTATTATTATTATTATAAAATTAAATATAATAATTTTTATAATTTTATTATAATTAATTTTTATTTATAATATTAATTTTAAAAAAATAGCTAAATAAAAAAATGTTAAATTAAACAAATAATCACATAATATTAAAAATAATTATTTTAATTTAAAAATATTTAAAAGATAAAATTAAAAAATAAATGTGGATAATAAATAGAAGACTTTTCTTTTATATATAGATATAAATGTATAAATATTTTTTAGAATATCAAATATATAAAAAATTTAAATTTTAAAAAAATATATACTAATTATAAAAATTTTAAAAATTTTGGGGAGCCATACCCCTTAGGCATAGTGATGGTCCGCCGTTGTTTGCAACTCCAATGAGAGTGCAAGTTAATGGAGAATGTTTAAGGCACTTAGATACATATGCTTCATGCAGAAGTGACCATTGAAATTCTTCCAAACAGAGTCAACTGGACTTACAAAAATGCAAGAAGTCTAGTAACTGGTGTAGTTAGTTTTTAGGCATTTTCTGTTTGTATTTTCTGAGTAATTGTAAACCAGTATAGTTAGTTTGTTTAGGCAGGATTGCGAACTCTACATAAGACGAAAAACAGAGTTAGAGGAGTTCAGAGAGACACGCATAAATTCATCATTCACCTTTTTTTTTTCTCAAGTTTCGTCACACTCTCTAGGCTAAGTTTGGGTATTCAATCCAGACTTTGGGGATTTATTTCATTTGTCTTGTGATGTGTAAGTTTCTAATATGTTTCACCATGCATTATTCAGTTCAATTCCACGAAATATTCTTCATTTGTCTTCATATTTTGTTAATTCTTTGAACAAAATCGTCAATGTTATTAGCTTTTTATTCTTGATAAATATCTTCACTTATTAAATTGATTTTGAGTGTGAAAATATATTTAAAATTAAAAAGAGTATACAATGACCGAATTAAATCAAATGAATACACAATTATCCTTGATTAAGTGAAAAAATCCATCGAGAATTTAAAACTAAAGCATTTTCTCTCTTGTTCTTCATTTTTTTCATCTTAGATTAATGATTTTTGTTTCCAAACAATTCATACATCAAATATTGTAATACTTTTGTTTAATATTTGGCTTTGCAATAGGTAATTTTACTATTAAGACAACATAATATGATTATAATATCTATACTATTATATAAATGAGATTTTTTTGGTGTACAATTCTTTTAAAATTTTATCTTTTAAATAATTGTTTCTTTTTAAAATTAAAATAATTATTTATAATAAAATTATTAAAACTATTTATATTTATTTTATAATTATGATTTATTAATTTTTATTATCATAATAAAGATAACACAAATACATATGTTTTCACTTGTTATAATAATTTTGATCCTAAAGCCAAATAACACCATAACAATACAATATTGTAGTATGATAAAGGTAACAAAGTAATTCCACCATTCATTTGTAGATCTCATACAATACTATAGTATCATAAATTAACATTATAGGATGTGATTCCACATACTATATAATAAAGTTGACTCTTTTTGTTTTTTCAAATGTGGTTTTTTTTCTTTGTATGTACATTTTTTTTTTCAAATATGTAATCTTGTCTATAACCTTCATTTTTATTCTCATAGAGAATGTCAATCTTCTAAATTGACTTATTAAAATAATCTAAAATTTTAATATTATTTAAAGCTCCTTTTAAATATAAATTGCAACAAAAAAACATTGAACACTAGTATTATTATATAAATTTAAAGTTTGAACATCAATGTAATATGTGGAACAGACAAAAAAAAAGAATTATAAAATTGTCGTACATGTTAGTTCTCCATCAAAAACTTATTTTTGATTCTCCAAAACTTTTACATTATTTAGAAGTTGAAATTAATAACGATTTATACAAGTAATCTTTTTAATAATCTATCTTTTAAATAAAAATTGTATCATAAACATTGAAATTCAAACTAATAATTAAGCTTAATGATACCAACTTACTTTTAGAGTTTCATATTTCTCCTATTTTACTTTTTTGCCCCCCACAGACCTAATTTCCAAATTCCAATCTGGCAAACTCTATCTAAATAATAATAATAATAATAATCAAAGTGGTTAACTTTACACCGAACAGAAAAGCTAAACTCCAAATAAAAGCACTTATTATGGAAGAAATTGTAAGTGTGTGCCGTTACAATTCAATAACTCATGGTGCATCCAGCAAAGCAATCAAATTGCTTTATGCTGATTTTTGACTTCAAAGACCCAAATTAATTATATTTTTAAAAATATTTTAGTTGGTATTTTAAAATGATTTCTACATTGAAAAGAAATTAATATTTTTTCAATTTGATATATCACCTTGTTTTTTTTATCACAATTTTAGACATAACAAATGTTAAATATTATAAGGGGATTTCAATGCAACATCAACACTAGATCACCCAACCCCTTTTCAAAGAAACTTTTCTCCTTTTAGGTATCTCAAAGTTGAAGATTCTCCGGACATACAAAATTCAAGAGTGCAATCCAAACAATAAACTGCAAGTTTGGTTCAAAATCTTTAGAACTAGAAAATATTTTAATATAAATATGCTTAAGTTAATTTTTGGCCTTACTTTTTTTAATACAAATTATGCCTTTAAGTTAACTTAACTTCAATCCTTACAAAAGTTTAACGATCTTAGTTTTCATATTGTAAAAAATATGGTGTTTGAAATCTTGTCATGACTAAAATCACATTTTATATTAAAATATAAATGAAAAGAATATTAACTTTTTATATGGATTGCAATACATTTAACAATTCGAAATGTTTTGAGAGACGAAGAATATATTTCTTTCAAAGAATCATAATCAATTCTTCCAATCTGTTATTCCCTAAACAAACAAAAAGTAAGAACAAGAAAACCCAGTTGTGATATGAATGTGCCAGAAAGGCAAAAACGAAGGGGACAATTAACATATTCCAAATAACTTTTTCTACCCATTCTCGTTGGCAAGTTTCTTAGTCATTGCTTTGCCGATTCATAAACCTAGATTAGATCCTTTGCTTTGAAACTTATCATATCTTCTTCTTCTTTTTTATCTCAAAACAGAACAACATAGCAAAAACAGGTGAATATAATGCACAAAAGTTAGAAGAAAAATTACAACTTGTAAATTTGATTACGACATCAGATTCCTTAGTTTTTTTTTTCTCTTTCTCTCTCTTCACATTTTTACATGCTCAACCTAAGCACCTACTCATTAACTATAGTTGCATTGCAAGGCTAAAATTATATAAACATGACATAGAAAAAGACAACAAGTGATGCCTGAAACACAGGGTGGCATCTTTTTCTACCTCAGGACCTCCAAACCTTTTTCCTTCCTCACATGATTCCTCAACCCACCTGCACAACCATACAGGCAGCCTCAACCACCAATTTTGCATATAAACAAAACAAAAATCAATCTTTTTAAGCCCTTGGAAATGCATGCAAATTTAAAAATAATGACAAAAAAAAACCCCAACAAGAAACAACAAAACGGATAAGATAATGAAATAATTAAATAATTAAATCGGTAATTAACCCCACCCATTGAACTTGCACTGCATATCCGGCCTAAAAATGTTACTGTGATGATGCAGGAGGCTCAGGAAACTGACATATAGTGTAGAATATTGTACTTTTTTTTTCTCTCTTTAAACATAGGAAAGTTCCTCTTAATTGTTTTTGTCTGTGGCATGTGAAATGGAAAAAGGTTGAATAGGATGTTCTTGTCTGAGACTCTTTTTTTGATGTTAGTGTGGTCATCGGGATGTGAAGACACCAGAGACAAACCCAGAGAAAGCAAATGAAAGTCGAAAGCCACTAAAAAATTAACAACAAATCTTCAAATTAATCCTTCAAAAAACCAGCTTTCTCCTAAATAATAAAACAAATTCTATTTAAACTACTACAGTAGTTTCTTAACTACCGAAAGAAAAGTTAGTTTAGTTCCTGAATTTTACCGTAGTACTGTATCAGAATACTATTAGAGAAACAAAATTTGTTTCTTATAAAAAAACTAAATACTATTGTACCTCGGAAAGTATTCAGTTTGTGAAACTGTGAGTGTATCTGTGAGAACAGCTGCTTATCAGACAAGAATAACATAAACCTCAATCAACACAAAAGGCCAAAGGAAATTTCAGTCTCTCACTCACTCCCAAAAATGGTAAAAAAAAAAAAAAAAGGAAAAAT